>Ga0180430_10000019_pt1 | contig 211313 bp, 167 predicted proteins | sample SS_ome_9_FD_132999 | JGI IMG/M metagenome (GOLD analysis project Ga0180430, IMG submission 132999) | Hypersaline lake sediment archaeal communities from the Salton Sea, California, USA - SS_1_S_2 metaG | ecosystem: Environmental > Aquatic > Non-marine Saline and Alkaline > Hypersaline >...
AGTAGAGTCCTCCGACCAGACGGCGACGCACACTTCGGAGAGGTGGCAGAGTGGCCGAATGCACCGGTCTTGAAAACCGGCGTAGGGTCAAACCTACCGTGGGTTCGAATCCCACCCTCTCCGTTTTCACATCAACGACTTGCGTCATCAGGGACGGTCTCTTGGGCCGTCCCTGTTTTCGTCTAACCGCAGCTATTGACCGCATTCAGATTCCGACTCCCCCTAAGACGCTGCACGTGTCTTGAAGCCATGTGTCAGCCAACCCGTCTTCAGACCAGCCATGGTGTAGACCATCTGAGAGCCAATCCATGGGATGCGTGGCATCAATGGCAACGCAGCATCACGCCCCAGCTGCAGGATGCGATTGGACGTTTGGAAATATGGCGTCAGCATTCCCGTCAGGTGTGAATAGAACTGCGTCGTTGGTTTTCTTGATCGTTCATAGGCCGCCAGAGCTGAACTCCAGTCATCTTGCTCCTTGATGACGCCTGCCAGACACATGGAATCTTCCAGCGCCAGATTCAGCCCCTGACCCAGGTGAGGGCTGGTGCCATGTGCGGCATCGCCAACAAAAACAACACGACCCTGAGTCATCCGGCTCATCCGGGCGTTGCGACAGGTGGCATAAGTCACTTCGTCCATCGATTTGATGTCGGCCACACACTCTTCGGCGGCCGGAAAGAAATCGGCAACCTGACGCTTCCACGAGTCGACACCCGCTGAACGTGTTTGCGGTTCATCAGACTTCTTCAGTCCCCAGAAGAAGCTGCAACGTCCATTACCGACCGGCAGCATCCCCACCAGTCGACCACATCGGCCGACGATCTGTAACAGGCAATCCTGTGGTCCGGAGTACGGTCCGACGGTCCACATGGCTGCGTCCGGATACTCCTGAATCGACTTCGTCAGGCCGGAGCATTGTCTAAGTCGAGATCGCGAACCATCCGCCACCACCAACAGATCAAATTCGCCTAACGAACGACCTGCAGAATCGAGCGGCGACACCTTCGGGGCAGACTGTGTGTACTCGACAACGGTGGTACCCTCGCAAATGTCGACACCAGCGGCTTGACACCTTTCAAACAGGAGTTGAAAGATGAGACTTCGCAGCACACCCAGTCCGAACAGGTCATTCGATATATGCTGATACGGCAAATGGACCAGGGTACTCCCGGAACGATGCTGAGCATGCAAGCTGTCAATTCGAGCAGACTGATCGACCACCGTCTCCAGAAGGCCGACACGCTGCAGGATGCGTTGGCCGCTGGGTTGCAGCAGAATCCCTGCGCCGACAGGACCAGACTTTGGCGCCTGCTCAAAGAGAGTCACCTGATGGCCCTGCTCAGCCAGCTGCCAGGCAGCCAGCGACCCGGCGATCCCACAGCCAGCAACAGCGATTCTCATGGGGCAGTCTCAGAAAACAGGTGGTGGATTCAGAAGCCAAGGTGTGATTTGCATCGATGGACGCGATCGATCGATAGCGTATCACAGCGTCGTTGTACACTCCGTCACTCCTGCAATGGTCGTCCAGTCCATGAGTCAGCACAGGTCATCGTCCGTGATTCCAGCTCGCACGCAAGTGGGAGCTTGCCCGATATTTCAACGATTTTGACCAGCCAGCTGGAGGCATTTTCTCGTGTCACCATTGAGTGGTGTTTCCTGTATCGGAAGTCCTCCGGCCCGCGTAAAACTGATTCGCAGCCCGTTAGACCCGATGTTTTTGTCACGTTTTGGCTTTTTGAGGAAACTGTCTTGAGGGGCCGTGCGGGTGAATGGGACTTTCCCTTTCAGAGGCGGACAACGGCGTTCGTCGCGATCCTGCTGACAGTCTTTGGAAGCTTCGTTGCCAATGACTGGGTTTTCCATGTGGAGGCCAAAGGTCTTGTCACATCAAACGCGAACGGCTGGGTGATTTCCAATCACTCCAACGTGCGTCTGCAATGCGTAGGCTCAAGACGGTGGCTCGGCGTCGAAGCAGATCAGGACGCAACTCTTTCTTATCCGGTGGGCATCTATGAGATTGTGAGAGGCGGTTCAGCGAAACCATTCAACATGTCAGATGCCTGTATTCTGAGACGAGGAAAATGGTACCGCTTCAACTCGGCCGAAGGATGGGCTCGCTTCGAGAATCACGATCTGGGCGCGATGTCTCGATGTTTTTTGAGACGGTGTTTGGACATCGTATAATTCGGGACGAGTTGATCCGTGACGGTGACCTCGATCGGATCCGCAGCGGCCGCAATCTGACCGAAGTCCTTGGCGACAATGGAAGCGCCGAGGCGGGGGTCGAGGCCATTAGTGATTTTCATCGAGAAAAACACCAAAGTCAGCGTCATCGATGAAGACGACACCCTCTGGAGGATCACATTGGTCGAATTTGGGGCTCCTTCGATTCAAAAGCCCGCCACAGGCGGCAATAACGACGGTCGGCTGGCGAGCTTTTGCTGGCGATCTATCAGGGGCACCAGCGCAACACTGTTCCGCTCGATGACAGAGCAATCGCACGTCGGTTCGTGCTCAAACCGCTTGAAAAGCAGGAGCATTGCTCCGAGTTTGTTCCAGTCCCATCCTGCGATGAGGCGTTTGCCTCCAACGTTGTCTTTGGTTGTGGTGTCCTGCTTCAGACTTGAAAGTGTTATCCGGCTCATGGCAGCAATCATTGCTGGCCCATTGCTTTTCCGAATACGGTTTCCGTCTTCGGAACAAGTTGCATCCAGCGTGTGGTTGAGAGCATTCTCCACAGCCCAATGATCTCTGCGATGCTCTGCATGCCGACGGAAGGTTGGCGGCGAGCTACTGTTGAAATGAAATATGTCTTCTCTGACTGAACCGTTCCGTCTGGCTGGATTCGTTCTCGGTTGATCAGGCCGACTGCCTGGGGATTTAAATCCGGGTGGTCGTTCCCCTTCTTTTGGCTGGCAGCCCTGGACATCCCGGTTTCTATCCGTTTGCTGTGATAACTCGTCGCTGAAAGCCCTCAAGAAACTGGTCGTTCGTACATTCCAGACGAGTGTTCCGACTCCCATCAGCCTGCTGGTGATCGACTTGGATGATTGTCAACATTCGCTGCGACCTGCCGTCTGGAGCAGTGCGTCCCTCTCTCAACGTAGATCAATCAAGCGATTCCCTCAGATTCTTCCTGACCTTTGCATCTATCTTCTGATGTCCGCGATCATCTCTGGCTGCGGGCGGGATGGCTTGCCTCGCAGCGATCCGGCAGTCCGGCAGATTCTAAAGCAGACATTTGCCATTCCGTCTCCATACATACCAGACAACATAGACATTGCTGCGAGACTCGAAGACAATAACGAACGCTGAAGCGTTGTCTTCCCGTCGCTGGTCGGAGTAGCCAGATGCTCACAGTCTATGGTCAATCGAAACAACTGTGCGACGGACTGCCGCGGCGCGAGCTGATGCGCGTGGGCGGACTGTCTTTGTTCAGCGGCATGACGCTGCCGCGACTCCTGCACGCAACAGAACGATCGTCGAACGGGTCAGCGAAATCCGTGATTATGTTCAATCTGCTGGGCGGTCCGGCACATATGGATATGTTCGATCTCAAGCCGGATGCGCCGGTTGAGATTCGCGGTGAGTTCCAGCCGATCACCACATCACTGCCGGGACTGCATATCTGTGAACACCTGCCGCAGTTGTCGCAGTGGATGCACCGGGGGACTTTGATCCGGACGTTCAGCCATGGGTTCGATTCACACGATCCACTGCCGTTCATGACCGGTTACACGGACAAAGACCGGCTGGCACAGGCGACGTCGAAGGATCCACCGGACATTGGCGCCATTTGCCAGTACCTGAAGCTCGGATCTCACGATTTACCCGGAGCGGTTTGCATGCCGTGTTTTCCTGGTTCAGGACAAAAAGGATATCGACGGCGCGGTCCCTACGGCGGATTCCTGGGCAAGCAGTATGACCCGCTGTTCACTCGTTGCGAGCCGACTTTTGCGCGCGAGCCGAAGATCAATCACTACGACCCGGTCCTGCCGTTGGGAGAACCGATTGCCCCTATGCCGGAAGCAGTGACGGACATCACTCTGGATCGACTGGAACGTCGCCGATCATTACTCACACAACTCGACGCACAACTGACTCAGAAGCACCGTTCGGCGGCACTCGATACGATGGATCACACGGTGCAGCAGGCGTTTTCTGTACTCACTTCCTCCCGAGCGCGAACAGCGTTTGATCTGGAGAAGGAGTCAGATCAGACACGTGACGCCTACGGACGTAACCTGGTGGGCTCCAGTTTGTTAACAGCGAGACGGTTAGTGGAAGCCGGAGTTCCATTTATCAGCGTGCATCAGGAAATCTTTGATCACTACGGCCACTCCTACGACATGCACGTGAACAACTTTGGCATGCTGAAAGACTTTAACCTGCCGCTGTTGGATCAGGTTGTCCCGGCATTGCTGACAGACCTCGACAATCGCGGGCTGCTCGACTCAACACTGGTCGTGGTGATGGGTGAGATGGGACGCAGCCCAAAGATCAATCGAAACGCTGGCCGTGATCACTGGCCTCGGTGCGGATTCAGCCTGCTGTTCGGAGGTGGTGTCAAAGAAGGCCACATCCATGGCACGACGGACAGAATTGCAGCCCTGCCAACCAGCGATCCCGTTTCTCCGGCGGACTTTGTGGCAACAATCTACAGTCTGTTGGGAATCGACCCGCACTTGACTGTCCCCGATCGCCTGGGCCGGCCGATCCCGATTGCCCATGGCGGAAATCCAGTGCGCAACGTGATCGCCTGACAAAGTGGAATGACTGGATGGCGTCGCCTGGAAATACAGTCTGGTCACGCCTCTGAGAACATGGTGGCCGGAACCCCAAATCAGAATCCGTCCAGAAATTCGTTCGGGTCCTGCGTATTGATGTTCTGCAGGTGATTGTAGATCGATTCGATCTGCTTGAAGTCCTCGCTATTCTCCACGAAGTCTTTCACGGCTTCATCCCGTGCGGCAATGACCGGATTGGTAGTCTTCTCACCCTGTTCAATCTGTTCGGCGGCTGCCATCGGCGGCTGCAGTGCTTCGTGGAGTGTCCTCATGTAGTTTGCATACATCAGGATCACGGCGGTGCCGGTGAGGGCGGCTGCCAGGCTGAAAATCAGAAAGCCGGTGACCTGACTGATGCGTTTCAGCGACAGTTCACTTTGTTCGCGATAGTCATCTGACAGTCGTTCCAGGCTCTCCGACAGATCGCCCGTGAGTTCACCGAACTGGACTGCTTCAATCAGGTCTCTCGGAAACGCACTGGTTTCGTCCAGTGCCACATAGAATTCATCCCCCTGACGCACAGTTTCAGCGATCGCTTCTTCGTGAACGGTGTAGTAACGGTTCTGCGTGCTGCGCACCGCCAGTCGGATCGCTCGTCCGGCGTCCATCCCCGATTCCACGGCGGTACCAAATGACCATGTGAAGCGAGACAGCGCGAGTGTTCTGACGGCCTGACCCAACAGCGGCATCCGCAACGCGATCTGAGCGGGCAGTTGTCCGAGTGCTCCGCAGGCAGTTCCCCTGACCAACAGCAGCAGGATAACCGCCAATCCCACCAGCATCGCCCAGAACAGACCCAGATTGCCGAGTGGTGACAGACCCAGCATGAAGATATCCGGTGCCCGGAAGAACTGCATCGTAACTTCGAGGCGGGCGGCGATCAGAAGGAACAGCGAGATGACGACTGCGACCGCGACTGCCTGCAGGATCGGCCATGTCAGCGACTGCAACAGCGTCCGCCTGAGCCGAATGAGGTTCCGATAATGATTGGCCAGTCGCAGCAGAGCCTGATCAAGCCCTCCGGATTCTTCTCCGAGCGCCACCATCTCGGTGAACATGGGTGGGAAGCAGTCCTGAGCACCAACAGCGTCGGCTGCTGTTTCCCCGCCGGCCAGGTCTGACTCTACGCGCTGAAAGGCCTTCTTGATAGGCCCCTGCTGCAATCGAGTTTCATTCTGCCATGCCCGCGCAATGGGGATGCCGGCTTTCAGCGAACGTCCCAGCCGATGGCACATTCTTTCCAGCTGACTCGTCGACAGCATCATCCGAAATAAGTTGTGGGAGGATTGGCAAGACGCCGGATCTCTCGCCTGTTCCGTTCCCGCAGGCGAGGCTGTTCGCCGTTGACGACGACGTTCCTGAGTGTTGCTTTGTTTTCGCGAGCGACCAGGCCGGGAATCGCGAGGATATTTTTCAGAGCGTTTCGCCATCGTGTGTGGTCCGCAATACTCGTGCTGATGCAGAATTGTTCCCTCACTCGGAACATTTCGTCCAGTGAGTACCGAAAACAAGCCGTTTCCGGCCAAATCGACCACGCCAGGCGTTCGCCACAGCGTCGGTTTCAGCAGCGTGAGAATGGTTCAGAATCACATCCGAAATTTGCATCCCAGTTCCGATAGAGAGAGACGAACTGGCGCGGTAGAGTTTCCGCTGGTTCCGTCGGCAGCAGGTCTGTTGACTGCCGCAGACACCGGCCAGGCGGAATAGATTATTATCCCTGCTCGTACACTGGCCTGTTTTGTCATGAGTGACCTTCGTTGCTGCGAGGAGCGCGCACACGCGGTTCTGAATGAACTGTCAATCGAAATTCCCTCGTGGGGATTCGCCGATACCGGAACACGTTTCGGAAAGTTCAGGCAGGACGGAGCCGCGATTGACCTGAACGATAAACTGGCCGACGCCGGACAGGTTCACGCACTGACCGGGTGCTGTCCCAAAGTTGCTCTGCACGTTCTGTGGGATCTGCCGCCGAACCAGACTCCGGCCGACGTTCTCGCGCTGGCAGCTCAGCACGGTGTTTCCATCGGCTCCATCAATCCCAACCTGTTTCAGGATCAGGAATACAAATACGGCTCACTGTGCCATCCGGACAGCGACATTCGGCAGCGGGCCATGAACCACTGCACTGAATCCATCCGGCTTGGCCAGGCTTTGAACAGTCGCGTCGTCACGCTGTGGATGGCAGACGGAACAAACTATCCTGGCCAGGACAGTATCCGGTCCAGGAAACAACGCCTGACGGCCTCCCTGCAGGAACTGCACGGCCACCTGGCTGCAGACCAGTTGTTTCTGGTGGAATACAAACCGTTTGAACCCGCCTTCTATCACACCGACATCGCAGACTGGGGCATGTCGCTGACGCTCGCCCGCGCGATGGGAGATCAGGCCAGGGTCCTCGTCGACACCGGACATCACTACCAGGCACAGAACATCGAACAGATCGTGGCCTGGCTGCTGGACGAAGGAATGCTGGGCGGCTTCCACTTCAATGATCGTCGCTACGCAGACGACGACCTCACGCTGGGCTCGATCGACCCGTACCAGATGTTTCGAATCTTCTATGAAATTCTCAGCTACGCTCACGACACAGGACGGGCGCCTGTCGTTGAGTACATGGTCGATCAGTCACACAATCTGAAACCCAAAATCGAAGCCATGATTCAGACCGTGATGACGGCACAGGAACTGGCCGTCAAAGCCGCGATGGTTGATTTCGATGTCGTCGCAGACCTGCAGAGCCGTCGGGATCTGGTCGGCTGTGAACAGCATCTGAAACAGGCCTTCTTCACCGATGTCTCTGAGTGGATTCACAACTGGCGGACGTCGCAGAATCTGGCCCCGGATCCGCTCGCGGCATACCGGGACAGCGGTCATGCAGAACGAACAGCCGCCGAACGTCAGGAACGCCGACAATCCATGGGACCTGTGACGGATGGATCGTACGCGTGAGTTCCGCCTCTGAGCCACTGGTCGCCATCGATCAGCTCTCGAAATCCTACGGAGGTGTTCGGGCACTTCACAAAGTGTCACTGGAGATCCGTGCCGGGGAAGTCCACGGCCTGTGCGGAGAGAACGGCGCCGGAAAGTCGACTCTCATTCGTTGTTTGAGCGGCGTTGTGATCCCGGATGCCGGATCACTCACGATCGAACAGCAGCCGCTGCCCACCGGCGACATCAGCGCCACTGAACAGGCGGGAATCGCGGTCATCCACCAGGAATCAACATCATTCCCGGATCTGGACCTCGTTGAGAATCTGTTCGTGGGTCGCGAAGCCAACCGATTCTTTCTGCTCGACCGCAAAGCCATGGAAGCTCGCGCCCGGGAAGTCATGCAACGACTCGGCCTTCAGGCGAATCTGCGGACTCCGCTGCGGGAATTCAGTATCGCTCAGCGCCGCATGGTCGAGATGGCACGTGCTCTGCTGCAGGACTGCCGCCTGCTGATTATGGATGAGCCAACCGCGTCGCTGTCCGCACGCGAAACAAAGACGCTGCTGAACCTCGTCCGGCAGCTGCGTGATGACGGAATCAGCGTCCTGTATGTCTCACATCGTCTGGAGGAGATTGCTGACATCTGTGATCGTGTGACCGTGTTGCGCGACGGGCAGGTGGTGGCCACCAATGAAGCGGGGGAACTCACCAAAGACGAGCTCATCCGGCAGATGGTTGGCCGCGAAGTGGAGGCTCTGACCCACCGCGCCGAACACACCGGTCAAACGGATCAGGTGCGGGTCGGAGTCAAACACCTGTCGGCTGCCGGCCGATTTTCAAACATTTCCTTCGAGGTCCACGGCGGGGAAATCCTTGGCATCGGTGGACTCATTGGCGCCGGCCGCACGGAAGTCGCACGAGCCGTCTTTGGAGCGGATCGCTACGATTCCGGAAGCATCGAGATTGACGGTACCCGCCTGCCAAAGGGATCCATTCGAGCGGCCATCGACGCCGGCGTCGCATTTGTACCGGAAGACAGGCAGCACGAAGGACTGATCCTCGAAATGAGCGTCGCTGAGAATCTGAGCATGGCCGTGCTGCAGACCATCTCCCGGCACGGACTCATCAGTACTGAACTCGAAGACAAACACGTCGCGCAACTTGTGGAACGTCTTGCTGTCAGGACTTCCGGAACTCAGACTGAAGTCTCCACGCTTTCGGGCGGCAATCAGCAGAAAGTCCTGCTGGGCAAGTGGCTTGCCACCGCCCCGGCGCTTCTGATCATCGACGAACCGACGCGTGGAGTCGACATCGGCGCCAAGGTAGAAATCCACCGCCTGATTCGTGAACTGACATCGAACGGAATGGCCACGGTCGTCATTACCTCGGACCTGCCGGAACTCCTGACACTCAGCGATCGCATCCTGGTGATGTGCGACGGGCAACTAACGGCCGAACTGGATGCAGCCACGGCAGATGAAGAACAGGTCATGCGCTATGCGCTGCCTGGCGGGGAGGACCCGTCGTGAGGCAGTCGGGACGTGAACTGGGCCTGCTGATCCTGTTGATCCTGCTGTCGCTGCTTGCGACGCTGTTCGACAGATCATTCGTACCAGGTAATGCGCTGGACATCCTGACCAACAGCATCCCCACCGCCATCATTGCCTGCGGCGTGATGCTGGTCATCGTCACCGGCGAAATCGATATTTCAGTGGGCTCTCTGCTCGGCCTGCTGGCGGCAATCCTGGGGCTGCTGTGTTCGACGGTCTCCCCCGGGCTGGGCCTGCATCCGGCCGTGGGGATCTGCGCGGTCCTGGCCGTTGGCACCGCGATTGGATTCGGAACAGGATGTCTGGTCGTCTTCGGCAAAGTTCCGTCAATCATCGCAACGCTTGGGCTGCTCATGGCGCTCGACGGAGCACAGGACTGGCTGATCGGCGGCGGCGATATTAAGAACTTCCCTCCGTTGCTGCGTCGCCTGGGTACCGGCGGCCCGATTCCGCTGAACCTGGTCATCGCTGCCTTCGTGGTTGCCGGGACAGCCATCCTGAGTCGATGGACGGCCGCGGGGCGACGGATCTATGCGCTGGGAAGCAACCCTTCCGCCGCACGCCTCGCCGGTATCTCCGCAACCAGGACAAAACTGTTCGTTTTCACCCTGACCGGATTCCTGACCGGACTAGCTGCTGTGCTATGGGTCGCCAAACTGGGTGACGTTTCAACATCCACCGGTCTCGGCCTGGAACTCAAAGTCGTCACGTGTGTTGTGGTGGGGGGAGTCGCCATCAGCGGAGGTCGCGGTCGCGTGATGGGCGTCGTGCTGGCTGTGATTCTGGTCACCATGATTCGCACCGTGCTCAACTTCATGGATCTGGGAACAGAAGCCGTCAAATGGCAGCGGGCCATCGAAGGCGCCATGATCCTGATTGCCGTGGTCAGCGACCAGATCAGGCCCCGCAGACGCTCGGGAGACAGCAGATGAAAGTCTCTGCCTACGAGTCCATTCTGCTCGGCCTGATTATTGTCGTCCTGGCAACAGCGTGGATGCTCGACCCCACGTTTCTGGCCATCAGCGTGCAGCTGGAACTCTCCCGTGAAATCTGGGAGATGGCGCTGCTCACGCTGGGCATGAGCCTGATCATCATCACGTCGGGCATCGATCTCTCTGTCGGTTCGGCTATGGGGCTTAGCTCCGTGGCGCTGGCGCTCTGCATGCATGCCAACTGGCCGGCGCTGCTGTGCCTTTTGATCTGCCTGCTGACAGGGATGATCACCGGAGCGCTCAATGGCAGCCTGATTGCCTGGCTTCGCGTGCACCCTCTGCTGATCACGCTGGCGACATACGGCATGTATCGCGGACTCGCTGAAGGTCTGCAGGGCGCAACAACCAACGCCCCTATCATTGCCAGTGACGGCATCAAGGCCCTCTTCGCAGGCTCGTTTCCATTGATCCCGGTGTCATTTGTAATACTCGCAATCTGGCTTAGTATTCTGCTGCAGAAGACAGCGACTGGTCGCTATCTGTATGCAATGGGACACAATGAAGAAGCAGCGAGGCTGTCCGGCATTCCGGTGGCCCGGCTGAAATTCGCGATCTACACCCTGTCCGGTCTGCTCGCGGGTCTGGCGGCTCTGAGTTACTCGGCTCGTCGGTCTGCCACGGCAGAAGCAGGGATGGGGATTGAACTCGATGTGATTACAGCCGTCGTGGTCGGCGGCATCAGCATTTACGGCGGACGCGGACGCATTCTCGGTGCTCTGCTGGGAGTGCTGTTGATTCACGAAACACGACAATTCGTCGACTGGCACTGGCAGCGCTCGGAACTCACCCTGATTGTCATTGGATCACTGCTGATCCTGGCGCTGCTGGGAAATCGGTTCCTCCTGACAGACTCCACAGAACACTGACAGAAAGATCGAGCACATGCGCAGGTGGATTCCTGTTTCCGTTTTGGCACTCTGCACTGGCCTGCTGGTCGGGTGTCAGCAAACCGGCGACTCAGGTGGTGACACCGGTGCATCGTCGGACGAGTCCGTTATCCGTATTGCCATGCTGCCGAAGCTCAAGGGGATTTCGTACTTCACGTCCTGTGCGCAGGGCGCAGAAGAGGCCGCTGCCGAACTGGACAATGTTGAATTGATCTACAACGGACCAACCACCGCGTCGGCCGACAAGCAGGCACAGATGATCGACAAGTGGCGACTTCAGGGCGTCGATGTGATCGCCGTCGCGCCCAATGATCCTGCGGTGATTTCCGAATCCCTTAGCAAAGCTCGGGAAGCAGGCATCACGGTGATCACCTGGGACGCGGATGCACTGCCGAAGGACCGGGAGTTCTTCGTCAATCAGGCGTCGGCCAAAGCCATTGGAGCCGGAATGGTCGACATCATGGCGAAGGACCTCGGGGGCGAGTCGGCGTCCGGAGAAGTCGCCATCATCAGCGCCACGGCGACTGCCGCCAACCAGAACATCTGGATGGAACACATGCAGAATCGGCTGAATGATTACCCCGGCCTGAAACTCGTGGCCACGAAATACCCCGGTGAAGACCAGAACCTCGCCTTCCAGGACAGTCAGGACCTGATCAAGAAGTTTCCCGGTCTGAAGGGCATCTTTGGTATCAGCTCCGTGTCGTTTCCCGGAGCCGCCGAAGCAGTGAAGCAGAGTGGAAAGACCGGAGACATTCTGGTGACGGGCGTTTCCACGCCGAAAGACATGAGTCCGTACGTGAAGGGCGGGGAAGTGAAATCAGTGGTTCTGTGGGACACCAGAGACCTCGGCTACCTCACCGTTTATGCGGCCGCAGCAATTCGGTCTGGTCGACTCAAACCCGGTGCTACAGAATTCGAGGCCGGGCGTCTGGGCAATAAAGTCGTATCCGGCGATGAGATCCTACTGGGAGATATCCTGGTGTTCACCGAAGAGAACATCGACCAGTTCGATTTCTGATCTGACAGACCGGACAGTTCACCATCCGACATCCCGGGCGGAGGCCAGGACGCGAATCCGGCGTAGGGTCAAATCTGCCGAGGGTTCGAATTCCACCCTCTCCGTTTGCATATCGACGATCTTCCTCAATTGGGACAGCCATTGTGGCTGTCCCTGTTTCAGTTTGAAGGCAGCTGACTGTTGTTGCCTCTTCCCACGGGCTCGCTGCGGGTGGCCGTCAGATGACTTCTTGTGGAGAATCCGTGTGAGCGAACTGCCCCACCTGTGTTCCGTGTTGAGTTGAAACGGGTACCGGTTGTGAGTGCATCGGCCTTTGAAGCGTACCGGCCAAACGAATCCACATTCTGTAAGTCTGACCGCCGTGCCTGTGACGACTGCAATTTAATTCAGGTCGATGACCAGCTGTGTTGAGCAGCATTGACGGGCTGCCAGGGAGTGTGTTCTGTGAGCGCAGTTGATGTAAGACCATGACTACGTTGCTACAGTATTCTGCATGACGTCAAATAAGAAGAATGAATTGCTGCGACGTGCGCAGGCCGGCGATCAGACTGCGCTGGGAGGCTTGCTGCAGCATTACGATCCGCTGTTAGTGCGGATGGCTCGCCGCGAAATCGGGGAGCGCCTTCAGGCCCGTCTGAGTGCCGCTGATCTTGCTCAGCAGACATGTCTTTCGGCCATTCGCCACCTTGACGAGTTCCGTGGGGAAAACCAGCAGCAATTCGCCGCCTGGCTCTGTGAGATCCACCAAAGGAATGTATACGACGCGGTTCGGCGCCACGTGCGGGCTGGCAGGCGAGCCGTCTCCGCTCAGGAGGGATCTGTCAACGATGAGAATGATGCCACCGGCGAGCAGACGCCCAGCCAGCGGGCGGCATTCGGGGAGTCTAAGAGGATACTGCTCCAGGCCATCGCGGCACTCCCGGAAGATCAAGCCATCGCGGTTCGTCTCAGACACCTGGAACAGAAGCCACTTCGTAAGATTGCCGATCAGATGGGACGCTCGGAAGTTGCTGTGGCCTCGCTTTTGAAACGCGGCCTGGCCGCACTCCGCGAGCAGTTTGGACCGGATTTTGAAAATATGTGAAAAACACCGCCAGGTTTCGCTGATGCTGACGCCCGTTACTATGGATGCCGCTGCGATGGCCTGCGACAGATGCGAATCACGTCTTCAGTGATGATTGCGGCAGTAGCGTTGATTACTTCGGGGAACCGGCCATGAACAAGTCAGAGAGAGATGATCGGGCGTCAAGAATCATTGCTGACTGTCTGCGACAGGCAGACGGGGGAAAATCGGTTGATCCGGAAGAGGTGATTGCCAGACATCCCGACTGCGCGAAAGAACTCCGGTCCTACTTTACCAATGCGCATTTGCTTGGGAACGCTTTGAACCAATCAGCCATCGCCGAACCGGACAGTGCGGCTGTGCCGGTTTCGGAGCAGCCGACGGTCAGCCCCGGTGCGGGGGATTCCGTGCCATCCGGAGCAGCTTCCTTCCGGAAACTCCCAACGAACTTCGGCCGATATCGTGTCGAACGCATTCTGGGTCAAGGTGCCATGGGGGCAGTGTATCTTGCCCACGATATGAATCTCGAAAGGGATGTAGCTCTCAAGACGCCCAAGCTGAGCGAAGTACCGGATGCAGAAGCAGTCGAACGCTTTCGCAGGGAGGCGCGCTCAGCGGGTGCACTGCATCATCGAAACCTATGCCCCGTCTTTGATGTCGGTGAGATCAAGGGAGTTCACTTTCTAACAATGGCTTATATTGATGGTGTCCCTCTGTCGAAAGCTGTCTCAGCGGATCACCCTCCAACCGAACGGCAGTGTGCCGCTGTGGTTCGTAAGCTGGCGGTGGCTCTACAGGAGGCTCACAGTCACGGTGTGGTCCATCGCGACCTGAAACCAGCCAACATCCTGATGGATCGTTCCCGGGAACCGGTGATTATGGATTTTGGCCTGGCGTATCAGATGGACCAGGCGGATTGCAGTCGGCTCACCGGTGAGGGTACTATCATGGGGTCGCCGGCCTACATGTCGCCGGAACAGGTTACAGGGGAACCGAGCGCCGTTGGCCCGCTGGCCGATCAGTACAGTCTTGGTGTGATTCTGTTTGAGCTGCTGACAGGGCAACTCCCTGTTGACGGTTCCACTGTCGCCATCCTTGCGAAGATCCTCGCAGGTGAACAACGCAGGATTCAGGACGTCCGTTCAGGCATCGACAGTCGCCTGGCCGGTATCTGTTCGCGGATGATGGCTCAGCGGTCGGACGATCGATATCCCTCAATGCTGGCTGCGGCAAACGCATTGGGACAGTGGCTGAAAGAGCAGGAACTGACATCGGCCAAAGCCGGGGTTATCGAGGACCCGAAGTCGTGGGTTGAGCTGGATGAAGAGCCGCTGAGTACCGATCCGCTTCCTCCACGTCAGAGGAAGCGCAGAAAGCGACGAATGCAGCCGGTCCCCGGGGGAGTTCCGCCTCTGGATTATTCTCAACCGCTGTCTGAGTCGCGCTCAATACCATCTGCTCTTCCCCGTCACTCGCGGCGCTCAATCTGGGGACTGTACCTGGCTGCCGGGTTGATTGGGACAGTCGCCCTCGCGAGCGTCATCATTACGTTGTCGGATGGCACGAAGATCGAAACATCGCCGGGTGAGCGGGTCGAAATCGTCAGTGACCGCGATGGCACGACGTCCGTTAAAGTGCAGCCGACAGAACCGGCTGATCGTTCCACGGCACCGCCGATTGCCCCTCTCGAAGATACAGAACCGCATTCGGTCGTCGGTCCCCCGAAACCGAGCCCGCATGAGATTCTGACATCCGAAGAGTGGACCTGGTCCGAGCCGGTGTTCGTTGGCGAATTTGAAACACACGGCAACATGACGAAGGTGCTGAGCGATGATTTTTAGACATGGTTTCAGGCGATGCCGCAGCCCGGAGACACGACTGAGAAGCCGAAGCGCGATATTGCCCGGTTTACTCGCAATCCGGGCGATGATCGCTGGAGTCCGCCGGAATTTCTCCCCTCTCCCATCAACACGTCCGCCCAGGAAGGCAGACCCGCACTCTCACCAGACGGCCGCTGGCTGGTCTTTTCTTCAGATCGTGCGGACGGCACTGAGGGTGGTGAAGATCTGTGGATCTGTGAACGTACCGGTGTTGGCCAGCGATGGTCCGAGCCAATGAATCTCGGTCCGCAGGTGAACAGCCGCGGATGGGAAGGTCAGCCATCATTCTCACCGGATGGGCGGACGATCTACTTCGCCAGCAATCGGCGAGGACAAAACCGCGGGACTGGATTGTATACGACATCCAGAGAGTCCGGTGATGACGCCTGGTCGCGAGCGGTTGAAATTTTTCCCGGTGATGACGCCCCTGTCCGCGTCATGAATCCGATTATTTCCAGCGACGACCGGGTTATGTTGTTCAACTGCAACGGTGAGCACGGGGGAGAAGGCAAATTTGACGTGTGGATGTGTGAGCGGACATCACCGCACGTGGCGTGGTCTACACCCATTAATATCGGTCAGCCGATCAACACAAAAGGACATGAGTTCACGAGGGCATTGTCTCATGACGGCCGGTTGCTGCTGTTCAGACGAATACCCCCCGAGGGAAAGGAGTCGGAACAACACGGCTACTGGTCCGTCCGTCGTGTGCGAAAGAGCCAATCAGAATCCGTTGCAAAAGCAATCACAGCGCCGCCGTCTCATGAGCACTTGGACAGTCAGCCCGGCCCGTCAGACAATGACGGCTGGACTCCGCTGTTCAATGGGATCGACCTTACCGGCTGGCACACGGTCTACAGCAAGGCGGACGTCTGGCGAAAGGAGAAAGACGAGATTGTCTGCCGGCGAAAACGGGGCAGCGAACAAGGTGCAACCGGTTGGCTGGCCACGGACGAAGACTACATGAACTTTGAGCTGGAACTGGAATACAATCTGGAACGCGGTGACAACAGTGGCGTTTTCCTCAGAGCAATCCCGGGAGAGGCACGCAACGGAGCTGACCAACTTGAAGTTCAGCTTCTGGACGACAATGCGGCGAATTTTCGTGACAAACTCACCGAAGACAAGATCACGGGAGCCGTCTATGGAATCGTTCCAGTCAGCCATCGTACCCGTGTTCAGCCGAAGAAATGGAACCAGCTCGCCATTCGTCTGGTCGGCGATCAGATCACCGTGACGGTGAATGGCGACGTGGTGACAGATGCCGATATTCGCCGCGCCAATCCCGACGTCTACCAGCGGAGACAGTTTGACAAGCCGGGCCCCATCGGGCTGCAATGGCATGGCTCCAAAACCAGATACCGAAACCTTCGGATTCGCAGACTGGACGCGGAAGGACAAGTGATTCCGGCTGGTGAAGGTCAACCCGGAAAGCCTGGCCTGTTTCAGCGGAGCTCAGCGGAGTAGCCCGGCGATCATCGGAGCACGCAGGCACTTCCCCAGCACACAGTGCAACCCCATGGTCAAGATTTGCGATCCCATGATCGCCGCTCATCAACTTCAATTTCGGAAGCATCCATCATTTCAGGATCATCGTCCATGATGAAATCTGCGAAACAGCGGTCCGAATTTCCCGACCGTCCGCAGCATCCCGAAGCCATGATTGCAGCAACAGGGAATGCAGTTCCGTACCGATCAGTCGTGCGATCACCGGTTGCACGTCTAACGATTCTCGACGATGGCAGTACAGGGACCGGGGAAACCTGCTGGCTCAGAGCATCGCAGACGGAAATCGGTCGCAGTGATTGTGATATTCGTCTGCCAAATGACCCGGACGTTTCTGCCCACCATGCGCAGATCGTTCGCCGCGAGCAGAATGGAAGTCATACCTGGCATCTGATTGACTCAAACAGCACCAATGGGAGTTTCATCCGTAGTCGCCGATACGTGCTGCGAAACGGGCAGGAGTTGTTGCTGGGAGGCAGGCGATATCAGTTCAAATGTCAGGACACCATCCAGACCGCCCAGCCTGCATCGGATCAAGGTGCAGCGGCCACACGTCGTCAGGTGGCTCCTGTTGCTGCACAGCTGGCAAGGACTGTTCCTCAACTGGTCGAACGAAACGTTGACCAGCCTGACCGCAGCCATCGAGTGACTGAGACTGGGATTCTTATGGGGCGGGATCCGGTGCGTTGCGGCGTGTGCATCAAGGATCCCTTTCTCGACAGCGTGCATGCTGAGTTTTTCAAGGACGAACGACGCCGCTGGATTATTCGCGACCGCGCTTCACTCAATGGAATCTGGGTCCGAGTGTACGAGTTGCTCCTGGATCCGGGCGCAGAGTTCCAACTGGGTGGCCAGAGGTTTCGCTTCGATCTGAATTGACCGGCAGAAGTCAGCTCTGCGGCGTGCCAAAGAGTCTACCCATGAGGTGAGCCAGGACGACTCCAACGCCGACCAGCACGCCATAGAGTTTCGAGCCGCCCATCAACCGGATAACGGCGATTGTTGTAACCGCAATGAGTACCGCAATCAGAAACGGATTTAGCCGCCGGTTTTTCACCGGCTGTTCGTCCACATTCTGTGGTACTCGGTAAGGATCGTCAGCCATTGATACTCCCGACCCAATCGAAAAAGCTCGCGAAAAGAATGCACGCCACACCAATCGCTGCTGACACAACGAACATGTAGTATAGCCCAATTGCTGCGCCGTAGATCATGTCCGCCAGAATCGATCGCTCAGTAATCGGCAAAGGTTCGTCCTGGATTGGCGGCTCATACGGATTGTCAGTCATTATCTTCGTTTCCTGACATTCACCAGTCGTTGATTCAGCCCTGTCCAATCAACACCCCAGGTACATCATGCGATCTCTTTGAACTGCGTCACAACACGGGCTCGTTGCGATTTCGACGAGGGCAGTCATCTACTGTGTCTCTCGAATCAATGCTGCTGGTGCCGGGCTCTGACAGCGCACGACACTAACATGGCGTCGCGTGGCACGTGAAGTCTGCTCATTGGTCTCAACTTGCAGGCTTGCTTGTTGCCTGTTCACAACATTGGGCACTCACGACACTGAAGGCACTATAATGCCCATTATTAGCATGAAATCGCATAAAAAGGCCATATATTGCCTATTAACTCCTTATGCATTGACGATCCCTGCAAAGGACATATATTGCCCCTAATAATGCCATTCCCATTACTATAGGCACGACATGACCTCTTACGAAATCCTGGGGGCGACTCAGATTGAAGCCATGTTGTGCGCCCGGCTGGAGGCCATTCGCCTCAATCGCAATATCACTCAGGCGGACCTTGCACAGGAAGCCGGTGTTTCGCCACGGACAATACGACGGATGGCAAAAGGCCAGGGCGTATCGCTGGAGACGTTTATTCGTGTCATGAAAGCGTTGGGACTGGAGCAGCGCTTCGATACGTTGCTTCCACCTCAACAAATCAGCCCCATCGACCGAGTCAAGGAATCTCGTCCGCCGCGACTGCGGGCATCGGGCAGACGAAAACAGAATCCCGACGACGAGACCCCGTGGACATGGGGTGATGAATGACGGACGCACGAGTCATCCTGTGGGGCCGTGACATCGCTGCTGTCAGCTGGCTGGAAGATCGCGGCACAGCTGTCTTTCAGTACGCTCCGGAGTTCCTGAAAAGCGGCATTCAGGTTTCACCAATCGCCATGCCGCTGCGCGAAGGAACCTACGAATTCCCTGAACTGTCACGGGCAACTTTCAACGGTCTGCCAGGGTTGCTGGCGGAATCTCTGCCAGACAAGTTTGGCAATGCACTCATCGATGCCTGGCTGGCGAGTGAAGGGCGTTCCGCAGAATCCTTCAACCCGGTCGAACGTCTGTGCTACATCGGTACTCGAGGGATGGGTGCATTGGAGTTTCAGCCGACCGTTCTGGGAGCTCCAACGTCCGAACGATCGGTGGATATTGATGCGCTGGTCCGTCTGGCAAATACCGTCCTGCGCGAACGTTCGGCTTTGAGTGGGACGTTTTCCGGAGAAGATGACACACAGGCGATCCAGGACATCCTGCGAGTCGGCACATCCGCTGGCGGCGCGCGAGCCAAAGCGATCCTGGCATGGAATGAACAAACGGGAGAGTTTCGTTCCGGACAGGTTCCGCTGGACGACGGATTCACACCGTGGGTTGTGAAGTTTGACGGAGTCACCGCAAACAGAGACAAAGAACTCGCTGATCCTCAGGGATACGGACGAATCGAGTACGCCTATTCTCAGATGGCAATGGCGGCCGGGATTACGATGACTCGCTGCCGACTCCATACAGAAAACGGTCGAGCTCACTTCATGACGCGACGATTCGACCGAACGGAGAACGGACGCAAGCTGCACATGCAGTCACTGGGATCCATGATGCACTACGATTTCAACCAGCCAGCGGCATACTCCTACGAACAGGCACTTCAGGCATGCCAACGACTGGGCCTGCCCATGGACGATCGGGAACAGCAGTACCGGCGAGCCGTCTTCAACGTGATTGCTCGTAACCAGGACGATCATGTGAAGAACATTGCCTTCCTCATGAACCGCAAAGGCGAATGGCGACTCTCGCCAGCCTTCGACGTCGCTTACGCCTGGAATCCCGACGGAGCCTGGACCGGCCAGCACCAGATGAGCATCAACGGCAAACGTGATGACTTCACAACCGCCGACCTCATCGCCCTCGCCGCTGTCGCCGGTATCAAGAAGCGAAAGGCGACCTCAATCAACAACGAAGTCGCCGCTGCGGTGGGCCAATGGACAACCCATGCCAGGAACGCTGAAGTCCCTGGCGACCAGATTGAGCGAATCCAAATGACGTTCCGTCAACTGGAGTAATCCTGACTGTTCAATGCAGGAAACAGGGGCAGCAGAGCAGGCACCGTAAATGACGTGCCGGCAGATGCTGTTTCTATTCGTGTCATTTGTTCCATTCGTGGTTGTCAAAGAACAATCACCGAACGATCCGTTCCCATTCCAGTTTCGGGTGATTTCCGAAGTTGACGAGAAGACCAAGTCGAAATCCAGTCGCCTTCAGATAGTTGTGAACTTGTGCTCGATGTTCGTCAGTGAGTTTGGAGACCGCTTTGATCTCCAGAATGATCCTGTCGAAGCAGATAAAGTCCGGCTTGTATACCTGAGTCAGTTTGTGGCCCTTGTAACTCAGCTCCAGTTCCTGCTGAGCGGTGAATGGGATGGACTGGAGACTGAGTTCGAGTTCCAGGCATTCCTGATAAACGGGTTCCACAAAACCGCTGCCCTTTTCATTGTTTACTTCGAAGCAGGCACCGATGGTTTTGAACGACTCTTCTTTGAACAGGATTTCGGTCATTGGAAACCTCGAAAGGGATTGCCCGGACGGGGACAACCACGAATAACACGAATTTAACGAATGGTGCGCGTGCAGGCCCGTTGATTTGCCGGGCTTTATTCGTGTGATTCGTTCCATTCGTGGGTGTTAACGTCGGCGCACCAAAAAGGGCAAGGTTTCCACCTTGCCCTTTAATGGTTTCAGCTTTGAATCAGCGAAACTGATTAGCCAGCTTCGACTGCGGCCTGTGCAGCAGCCAACCTTGCGATTGGAATTCGGCGAGGACTGCAACTAACGTAGTTGAGGCCGATTTCGTGGCAGAAGTACACGGACTTCGGATCGCCACCGTGTTCGCCGCAAATGCCGATCTTGAGATCTTTGCGAGTCTCACGACCGTCGGCGACAGCCAGCTTCATCAGGCGGCCAATTCCGGTCTGATCGATCGTCTGGAACGGGTCGGCGGGCATAATGTCATTTTCAGTGTAGTACCCGATGAACCCCTTGTAATCGTCTCGGCTGATTCCCAGACCCGTCTGAGTCAGGTCGTTGGTGCCGAAGCTGAAGAACTCGGCGGTTTCCGCGATCTCACCGGCTGTCAAAGCCGCTCGTGGGATCTCGATCATCGTTCCGGTAAGGAAGTCGATGGTGACGCCCTGTTCTTCGAAGACCTTTGCAGCGGTTTCCTTGATGACGGCTGTCTGGTTGTCAACTTCCGCCTTGTAACCTGCCAGTGGGATCATGATCTCCGGATGACATTCGATGCCTTCCTTCTTCAATGCACAGGCCGCTTCGAGGATCGCTCGCGCCTGCATGGCGGTGATTTCCGGGTAGACAATGCCCAGGCGGCAGCCACGGTGACCGAGCATCGGGTTGGATTCGACCAGCTCGGCGACTCGACGTTTTACATCGTCTTCCGTCACCCCAAAGGTCGCCGCCAGCTTGCCAGCCAGAGCCGGATCTTCGTGCATGTGGTGTTCGGAAAGGAATTCATGCAGCGGAGGATCGAGTAGACGAATAGTGACGTGACGATCACCCATTGTGCGGAACAGGTGAGTGAAGTCGTCTCGCTGGAAGTTGATGAGTTTCGCCAGTGCCTTTTCGCGATCTTCCTTCGTGGTGGAGAAGATCATCTCACGCATTTCATCCAGATGATCGAAGAACATGTGCTCCGTTCGGCACAGTCCGACTCCTTCGGCTCCCAGCTGCACACTGATCTCGGCGTCATGCGATTCCGTATTGGCTCGCACATTCAGAGTTCGGTGTTCGTCGGCCCATGCCATCAGCTGAGCGTATCGCTGATAGACTTCCGATTCTTCCGGCTTCATGTTGCCGGTCATGACTTCCATGACTTCGGATGGGCTGGTTTCGATTTTGCCTTCAAAGACTTCACCACTGAAGCCGTCGATCGACATCCAGTCGCCTTCCTTCAGGACGGTGTCGCCCACTGTAACGGTTCCGGCTTCGTAGTCGATGTTCAGAGCATCGCAGCCGCACACACAGGTCTTGCCCATCTGGCGAGAAACCAGTGCCGCGTGTGAGGACGCTCCTCCGAATGCCGTCAGAATTCCCTTGGCGACCTTCATCCCTCGCAGGTCTTCCGGGCTGGTTTCTTTTCGCACCAGAACCAGCTGTTTATCGTTGTCCGCGTTCCATTGTTCTTCGGCGTCGGACGCGTGGAAGACGATCTGGCCAGTGGCGGCACCAGGCCCCGCATTGATCCCTTTGGCCAGCAGTCGGTTGTCCTGCTGAGCTTTCTCTTTGTCCGCCGGATTGAAGATCGGCTGCAGGAGCTGATTGAGGTCGTCGGCCGGGATTCGTCGTTTTTCGAGCGCTGTTCGGGCATCGATGAGACCTTCGTTGACGAGGTCCACAGCGATGCGGACGGCGGCGAAACCGGTTCGCTTGGCGTTTCGAGTCTGAAGCATCCAGACCTTGCCGCGTTCGACGGTGAATTCGATGTCCTGCACTTCTTTGTAGTGCTGTTCGAGTGCTTTGCCGATGTTGGTCAGTTGCTCAAACGCTTCTGGTTTGTCGATGTGCAGCGTTTCTTCGACTCGCTTTGGCGTTCGAGTTCCCGCGACCACGTCTTCGCCCTGAGCGTTGATGAGGTAGTCGCCGCAGAAGCCTGGTGTTCCGTCGGAGCAGTTTCGAGTCAGGCCGACTCCGGTGGCACAGTCGTCGCCCAGGTTTCCGAAGACCATCGCCTGCACGTTGGTAGCAGTCCCCCAGGAGTGAGGAATGCCGTTCATGCGGCGGTAGACGGCCGCTCGGTCGTTGCCCCAGCTGCCGAAGACGGCTCCGATGCAGCCCCAGAGCTGTTCCATCGGATCATCAGGGAAGTCGATTCCGGCGTGTTCTTTGATAACGCCTTTGAAGTCGACCACAATCTGCTTGATCGCTTCGACGCTCAGGCCGGCTTCGTGTTCCACACCTTCCTTTTCGCGTGCCTTGTCGAGGATATCTTCGAAGTGATCCGGATCGGTTTTACTTTCCGGCTTCAATCCCAGAACGACGTCGCCGTACATCTGGATGAGTCGTCGGTAGCTGTCCCACGCGAAGTGTTCGTTGCCGGACTGCTCGATGAGTGCCTGGACGACTTCTTCGTTGATGCCGATGTTCAGGACGGTGTCCATCATGCCCGGCATGGATTCCCGAGCGCCCGACCGGCAGCTCAGAAGGAGTGGGTTCTTGGGATCGCCGTACTTCTTGCCCATCACTTCTTCGGCGTTCTTGATAGCCGCATTGACCTGATCGGCCAGTTCGGGCGGATAGGTGCGATCGTTGTCGTAGAAGTAGGTGCAGACTTCGGTCGTGATGGTGAACCCGGCCGGAACCGGCATCCCGATGCGGCTCATTTCCGCCAGGTTGGCTCCTTTACCACCGAGCAGTGCCTTCTGAGTCGTATTTCCGTCAGCCTTGCCATCACCGAATGTGTAGACGTACTTTTCAGCCATTGATTCTTGCCGTTTGAGTTTTCAGATTTGTGTCAGGGGGATGCCTGTATGAGGCTCCCATGGCCACCCAGCCTGCCGACATGCGGCGCGCAGGGGGAACGCAGACGGTCTGCGGGAGGAGCTGCAAAGCTAACAGTGGCTTTCCAGAGTTTCAAGCTGACATGGGACCCCGTCGCGGGACCGCTCAGGGATGAGAAGTTCATCCTGTGTTCTGGAAGGAGGGGAAGGCAAATCGGAAAGGGAAAGTCAGGTTCTTGGCTGTGGAGCCTTGTGCTGGCCGGCGGGACGGTGAGATTGACAGGTCAGCGTCTCGATTTCCCCCCGGCGAGCATCACGACGTGAGTCCGCTGACGGTAACGGCCTTTTAACTTATCATGGGGAGACCTGTCGGTCGGTTGTGGGCGAGGTCGGGAGACCTGCGTTCAGCGCGTGGATGCTATGAGGAATGAGTCCGGTGAATCATGTCGCGATGCGGATTTCTCAGGGGCTGCTGGTTGCTGCGGTGGCGACGGCCATCTTTGAGATGAACTGGGTGATTTCCATCGCTCTGTTCGGGGTGGGGTTTGTCGGGTGCATCTTCTTTGGGTTCGTTCAAGCCAGAACTGATGATGACTGCTACGAGGCCGCCGTTCTGGAACACCGATTGGCGGACGATCCGGTTCGGATCAAGGTCACGACGAGCGGCGCTGCCGTATCGTTGATTGCGTTGGTGGTGTTTAGCGTTTGTGCCTTCGCGTCAATCAAGACAAACACTCCTCTGCCAGTGGTGACTGGATTTATTGTTGCAGCAACATTTGGAGTCCTGTGGTACGGGCAGGTCAATGAGCGGCGAAACGTGGTATGGAAACAGTTTGCTGGACAACATGATCTGCAGTTTTCACCCGGCACAACGTGGAACCGTTTGGAAAACCCCAGGATCGAAGGGCGGTATGCTGATCGAAGCATGCGACTCGAAACCGTGTGGCAGGACTCTGGATCTGGTGGAACCGGAACGAACAGTCGTACTCGAAAGGAAGTCCTGATCGGAGAGATCTCCACCTCAACGGACGACGATGTTTCCTTCTGCGTCGACGATGGCCGGCCGAAGAAAAATGAAATTGAGTTGGCTCAGCAGTTGTTTTCCTCATCAGGTGTTGCCGAACGATTGGCAGCGACGCAGCCCAGGCGAGTCGCCCTGTTTGAAGGTTCGCTGAGTTTTCATATGCCGCGTGTGCCTCAAACTGTTGTCGAAATGCGATTCTACGTTCAGTTGTTGTGTGATATCGCGGTTGAGATTGAACGGAATGCCTCCGGCGAGTAAACGTGGCCTGGCATGGTCGCAGACGACCTGTCGGTCATCGGTGGGCGAGGTCAGTAGACCTGCGCCCAGCGCGCGGACACTTGAAGCCGCGCACAGCATCAACACGCTCGGCCAACAGCCATCGCGTTATCAATCCACGTCGTTTCTCAGGAACTCCTATGTCAGGACCGGATTTTCAAACTCGTCGCAACAAGCTGATCCGAAGCCTGAGAGCAGCCAAAGTGGACACTTTGCTGGTATCCGGCGAGTCAAACGTGCGATATCTGACCGGTTTCACGGGGGATTCCAGCTGGTTGTATGTCAGTCGGGATGCAACCGTGCTGATAAGCGACTCGCGCTATTCAACTCAGATTGGTGATGAATGTCCGGGCCTGGATTCAGAGATTCGAGGCGTAGGCAAGTCGATGTCGGATGCAACCGCGAAGGTGGTCAAAGCGGCGAAGGCGTCACGACTGGGAATTGAATCCGATCACCTGACGGTTTCCATGCATGGATCCCTGACCGACAAAGTGACAACCGCTGAGTTGATCTCAACGAGTCGACTGGTCGAACAGCTGCGGATGGTCAAGGACAAGTGGGAACAGGCGGAAACGCGTCAGGCCATCGTTCAGGCGGAACGCGGCATTGCGATCACCCGCGCGAGTTTACGTCCGGAGCAGACAGAAACCGAAATCCGCTATGCACTCGAAGCCGCGATGAGAGACTTTGGAGCGGTCGGACCGGCCTTCGAACCGATCGTGGCCGTCGGGCCAACAGCGGCGTTGCCTCACGCTCATGCCGGACAACGGCAGGTCAAAGAATCGTCGCTGCTGCTGATCGACTGGGGAGCGGCGACAGCCAGCGGGTATCGGAGCGATTTGACTCGCGTCTTCTTCACCGGGAAGATCACAAAGAAGATGAAGTCGGTATATGAGACGGTTCTGGCGGCTCAACAGGCGGCGATTCGGAAGATCAAACCGGGAGCCATCTGCAGCGACATTGATGCGATCGCGCGCAGAATGATTGCAGATGCCGGTTACGGAAAACGCTTTGGTCACGGCCTGGGCCACGGCATCGGACTGGATATCCACGAAGCGGTCCGACTGGGGCCGGAGTGCAAAGAGGTCCTCAAGCCGGGGATGATCGTGACCGTCGAACCCGGTATCTATCTGGAAGGCCAGTTTGGGGTCCGGATTGAGGACGACGTGCTGGTCACGCGGGACGGATATGAGGTCCTGACGAGCGTTCCACGGGAATTCGATGAAGCAGTCGTCGAATACCTTGCATAATCGGGCCTGATTGGCAAACTTTCGCGATTCGGCCGCGATCTGGACCAAAAAGGGGCGATTTAGGGTCAAAACCGGGCAAATCTGTGCAAAAACAGCTGGTTCTGGCAGTTCGGCTGCCAGACGGCATCAATATAAGAAATCCTGATAAGAAATCCTGATTAAGACGGTTTGCCTCTCACGGCAGGAGACAAAAAGTAATGGCGAAATCATCGGACGGAGATGTTGGCGGTTTCGATCTTGATCGATTCCGCAAGCTGCTGCAGCTAATGGAAAAATACGGTGTCACGGAAACTCAGCTCACAAAGGAAGGTGAGTCCTGGAAGGTGCGACGCGGACCTAAACAGGTCGCTGCGGCTCCTGTCGCCGCCCCAGCTCCTGTGGCTGCTCCCGCCCCGACACCAGCAGCAGCTCCGGCCCCTGCGTCAAAGCCAGCGGCTCCCGCTGCAGCGGCGGGCGGAAAGACGATCAACGCTCCGACAGTGGGTACGTTTTATGCCGCTCCAAATCCGGAAGAGCCACCATTTGTTTCCGTCGGATCGAAGGTCGATGCCAAGACAATTGTGTGTACGATCGAAGCGATGAAAGTCTTCAATGAGATTCCCGCTGAGATGAGTGGGACGATCGTGGAGGTGCTGGTCGAGAACGGCGATCCAGTGGAATATGGACAGCCGCTGTTTCGAGTCGAATAGCGCCGCTGTGAGTTGAAGTGTCGGAAAGCGGTTTGCTTTTCGGCAGCTGAGTATGTGCGTCTGAACAGGCGACACATTCGTCGCAAGTCGATCCTTCCGATTCGCAAATCCCGAGAGAAGATCATTCATGTTTCAGCGAATCCTCGTCGCGAATCGCGGAGAAATTGCTCTGCGGATTATCCGGGCCTGCCGTGAGCTGGGCATCGAAAGCGTTGCCGTTTTCAGTGAAGCCGATCGAGGTGCTCACTATCTCGAACTGGCAGACGAAGCGTGGTGCATCGGTCCTGCTCCAGCAACCGACAGTTATCTGCTCATCAACAACATCATCAGCGCTGCCGAAATCGGCAACGTGCAGGCCGTTCACCCAGGCTACGGATTTCTGGCTGAGAACGCTCACTTTGCGAAAATCTGCCGTGACTGCAACATCGAGTTCATCGGACCGCCCCATGAAGCGATGGCTCAACTGGGCGACAAGGTCAGCGCTCGTGACATTGCTCGTGGAGCAGACGTTCCCTGCGTGCCGGGCAGCGACGGTTTGATTGAAGATGTGGATGAAGCCGTCCGTATCGCCGCTGAAATCGGTTACCCCGTCCTCATCAAGGCCACGGCGGGCGGTGGCGGAAAAGGGATGCGAGTGGCTGGCAACGAAGTGTCCCTGCGAGCCGGAATCAAAGCAGCATCTGCTGAAGCGGAAAAGGCGTTCAGCAATGCTGGCGTGTACCTGGAGAAATTTGTCGAACGTCCGCGCCACGTCGAAGTGCAGGTTCTGGCAGACACTCACGGAAACGTCGTGCATCTGTGGGAACGTGACTGTTCCATGCAGCGAAAGCATCAGAAGCTGATCGAAGAAAGTCCGGCTCCGAATCTGCCGGATGCCGTACGGAAGGATATCTGCGAATCGGCCGTTCGACTGGTGAAGTACGCCGGTTATCAGAATGCGGGAACCGTCGAGTTCATTGTCGACAAAGATTTCAACTTCTACTTCATCGAAGTGAATGCCCGGATTCAGGTGGAACACCCGGTCACTGAACTCGTGACTGGAATCGATTTGATCCAGCAGCAGATTCTTGTCGCTGCCGGAGAGAAACTGCCATTCACTCAGGATGAAATCCCCTGCAACGGATCTGCCATCGAACTGCGAGTCAACGCGGAGGATCCTGAGAACGACTTTCGCGGCAGTCCCGGAACAATCTCTAAGCTCCGTGTACCGGGAGGCCCCGGCGTTCGTTTCGATTCTCATGTCTACGAAGGCTACACAATCAGCCCTTACTACGATTCGATGATCGGTAAGCTGATTGTTCACAAGCCATCGCGTGACGAATCCATCAGTGGCATGAAACGCTGTCTTCGTGAATTTGTCGTTGAAGGAGTCAAGACGACGCTTCCGCTGGCCTCCCGAATGTTCAATCATTCAGCCTTCGTGGATGGAACGGTCGACACGACCTTTGTTGAACGAACCTGGTAACACGGTCTTCACCAGAATTCTCTGAATCTGATGAACCGTCAGCAGACTTCGTGGTCTGACCGCCTGACGTCAGCATCCCCCTCTTTGTCCCCCTCAAAATGGAACACCATTTCATGCCGTCCGGAATCAAGAAAGTTGCGTTGTTGTTTGCCGGTGGGCCGGCGCCCGCTGCGAATGCTGTCATCTCAGCCTGTGCCATTTCCTGCATCAACAACGGGATCGACGTTGTTGGGATTCGTCACGGCTATTCCAGCCTGATCGACTACACGCCGGATCAGCCTTTGGTCGAAGGCGAAGACTACATCAAGCTGCACGAAATCATGCTGCGTCGCACCCGCAGTAAGCAGGGAATTCTGATCGGCACAGCTCGAGCCAACCCCGGAAAATTTGTGACCAGTCCGGACGACTTCGATGATGAAGAAAAGAGCGCTCCACTTCGTCAGGTTTACGAAGGACTTTGTTCGCTGGGTGTTGACGCACTGGTGTCTATCGGTGGTGACGACACACTCAAGACAGCCAACAAACTCAAGATGTATCAGGATCGATTGCCCGAAGGCAGTCACAAGATTCCTGTGGTCCATGTTCCGAAGACGATCGACAACGATTATTCGGGTATCGACTTCACGTTCGGCTACTTCACTGCTGTCGAAACGCTGGGAATGGAAATCAGCAACCTGCACGCTGATGCAGAAGCCTCTCGCGCCTACTTTATCGTCGAAAGCATGGGCCGCAGTGCTGGCTGGCTGGCGTACGGAGCCGCGATTTCCGGCGAAGCGAACATGGTGTTGAGCGTCGAGGACATCGTGGGGGAATTGCGAACTCCTGATTCAACGGACAAACGCATCATCATGGACATTGATGCTGTCGTGAAGAAAATTGTCCGCATGATGCGTTATCGCAAAGAGAAGCAGGGCAAGGAATACGGTGTTGTGGTTCTGGCGGAAGGTCTGGCGGAATACCTGTCGGACGAAGCTCTGGCCGATGTGCCTCGAGACGATCACGGCCACATCTCTGTCGCTCACGTTGACCTGGGCAAGATGTTTGCCAAACGGGTTGCGGCAGAATACAAAAAGCAGACCGGAGTCACACGCAAAGTGACGGGGCTGCAACTCGGATACGAATCCCGTTGTGCCCGGCCTCATGCGTTTGATGTGATGCTGGGAAGCCAACTCGGAGTGGGAGCCTACCGCGCGCTGTGTGAAGATGAACTCAACGGAGCCATGGTGTCGGTCTCCGGCCAGCTCGATCTGCACTTCGTGCCATTCGACAAACTGGTTGATCCGGACACCCTCGTGACCAAGGTTCGCTTCATTGAACCAGGTTGTGACTTCCATCTGCTCGCTCGGTTCCTGGAAACTCAGGTTGCCGACTGAGGTATGAATTCAACGTCGGGTGCCATGCTCCTGCTCGCGTGAGCATGCGCACTCAGACGGCATGGCCATGCGAGCAAGGCCATGGCACCCGTCAACTTTCCTCTGCACAACGGTGCGCTGCGTGACGGTGACTCCCGCCAGCTTACTAAAACAGTACTTCGGCTATGACTCTTTCCGTGGCCCTCAGGAGGAGATCATTAACCGAGTGCATGCCGGTGACCACACTCTGGTCATCATGCCAACGGGTATGGGCAAGTCGCTCTGCTACCAGATTCCCGCGCTGATGCCCCTGGATACGTCATCCGCTCGGCCTGAAATCACACTGGTTCTGTCACCATTGATCGCTCTGATGAAGGATCAGGTGGATGCTCTCCAGGACAAGGGCGTGGATGCGACGTTCATCAATTCTTCATTGAGAAGGCACGAACGAGAATCGCGATACGAAAGCATCGCCAGCGGTCAGTTTCGACTGCTGTATGTGACACCGGAGCGGTTTCGCAAAGCAGAGTTCCTGGATGTGATTGCTCAGCGAAACGTTCGATTGCTTGCTGTCGACGAAGCTCACTGTATCAGCGAATGGGGACACGACTTTCGTCCCGATTACACTCGACTGGCAGAATTGCGGGAGATCCTGGGGAATCCTCCGACGATCGCTCTCACAGCCACCGCGACGCCGGATGTGCAGGAGGACATCGTTCGGCAGCTGGGCCTGACACCGGATGAGATCCAGCTCTTTCATGAAGGAATCAATCGCCCGAACCTCGAACTGCACGTTCGTGACGTTTGGGACAGCGACGAAAAGGAGAAGGCGATTACGGAAACTGCCGGTCGCTGGCTGACGGATTCATCGACTGGCAGCGGCATCGTCTACTTCACACTGATTCGCACACTGGAGGAATTCAGCGAACGGCTTCGAAAAGCGAGTGTGGAACATGTTTGCTACCACGGCGATCTGGAACGGCGCTATCGAAAGCGAATCCAGGAAGACTTCATGTCCGGCGGTTGCCGACTGGTCCTCGCCACCAACGCGTTTGGGATGGGCGTCGACAAGGAAGACATTCGGTTTGTGGTGCATGCAGATGTACCCGGCTCGATGGAATCGTACTATCAGGAAATTGGCCGAGCGGGACGTGATGGTGAACCGTCTGAATGCGTGCTGCTGTACGATCAAAGCGACCTGAATACTCAGATGGAGTTTATCCGCTGGAGCAACCCGGACGCGGACTTCTACGAACGCGTCTACAACCATCTGAAGAACGATTTTGAGCAGATTCGAGCGTTCGGAATCGAATGGTTACGGGAACGGTTGTGTCATCGGCAACGTCATGACCGTCGAGTCGAAACCGTCCTGGCGATGTTGCAGCGACATGGCGTAATCGAGGACGAGAACGACCTGTCTTCCGTTGCCATCAACGGACCGTTGCCGGACTCTCTGCGCGATGAGTCACTGCGTGAAGCGAAGCTGATGAGAGACCAGAAGAAGCTGTATGCTTTGGTGCAGTACGTTCAGGCCGGAGGCGATCGTGTACAGTTTATTCACGACTACTTCGGAGTCCCACGAGACTGAGTTAAACGACAGTCCGAATTCAACCTGACGATGAGTTCACGGCGTTGGCAAACCTTTACAGCGTATTACGCTGACTTGTGGCCGCGTTGGACGTGAAAGAGCCTGTGAATCAGGCAATCCCACGATTGCCAGAACGTCCACAACAAAAAGTAAAATGCTTTAGTGAGGAGTGACCTGTGCGTATTGCTGTCTTCAGTTCACGTAGCTACGACGAACAGTTCTTTCGAGCTGTAAAATCGGATCACGAACTGACCTTCCATGACGCGCGCCTGAATACGAGTACACTGGTTCTGGCGCGTGGTTATCCGGCGATCTGTGTGTTTGTGAATGACGTCGTCGACCGCGAGGTTCTTACCGATTTGTCCCAACACGGCCTCAGGGTTGTTGCTCTCCGATGTGCCGGATTCAACAATGTCGATTTGCAGGCTGCTGAAGAACTCGGGGTCTATGTCGTCCGCGTCCCGGCATATTCGCCTCACAGTGTGGCAGAACACACGTTTGCTTTGATTCTCGGATTGAATCGTCATATTCCACGAGCCCGTGAACGCGTTCGAGACGGAAACTTTCGACTGGAAGGCTTATTGGGATTTGACCTGCACGGTCGGACGCTCGGAGTCGTCGGCACGGGAACGATCGGCGAATGCGTCTGCCGGATCGCTCGCGGTTTTGGTTGCAAAGTTCTGGCGACGGATGTTCAGCAGAACCCGGCGTGCGTGGAGCTGGGTGTTGAATATGTTGAGATGCAGGAACTGTTTTCCAGGTCGGACATCATCTCGCTGCATTGTCCGCTGATGCCGGCGACACATCATCTGATCGACGACAAGGCGATCGCTCAGATGAAACGCGGAGTCATGCTGGTGAATACCAGTCGAGGTGGAATCATTGACACTCAGGCAACGATTCGAGGACTCAAATCCGGCCAGGTCGGATCGCTGGCGATTGACGTCTACGAAGAAGAAGCGGATCTGTTTTTCGAAGACCTTTCAAACAAGGTGATCGGCGACGATGTGTTTTCCCGGCTGCTGACATTTCCGAATGTGCTCATCACCGGACACCAGGCGTTCTTCACGTCTGACGCCCTTGCGCAGATCGCTGCCACGACACTTAGCAACGTGTCTGACATCGAACGCGGCGAACTTTGCGTCAACTCGGTGACAACTTCGCTCCTCGCATCCTGAACGATGATTTTATTGGTGTCCTCATGAACAAACTGGTGACGATTCTGGCGCTGATACTTCTCGGTGCGAAGGCGATTGTCGCCAATGCAACTGCGGCGAACGATCCGATCAAAGACGCACATCACGATCGGACGTCAGTGATCTTCGATGGGCAGCGGCCGGATTCTCTGGCTTGTGATACGACACTGCGAGCGATGCCGGATGGCTCGTGGGTGATGGTTATGCTGGGCGGCGGGCACACGGAACCGCTGCCTCAGAATCGTGTGTTCATCAGTCGGAGCGATGACGAAGGAACAACATGGTCCGCGATGGAACCGATTGACTTCGGCATCAAGTCTGCCCATCCGTCGACGGCTCTCATCCCAACCGAACTCATGGTGCATCAGCGAGTCTGCACGCTGTTCGTGGCGACTCACGATGGCACGTTCGCCAACTGGAAGGAATGGATGACGAGCAGCGCCGACTCCTGTCGGACATGGGGACCGCTGGTGCCTGCTCCCGGTCGGCTGCACGAACGGACGTTCATTCGAAATCATATTGTCACTCGGGATGGTCGTACCCTGCTGCCGTTTCAGCATTATCTCCGAGTGGCAGAAACCAGGACAATCTCGAAGGGGCGATTTTTCTCTGCGCCCACGAATCCTCGCAACGGTGTACTCATCAGCAACGATGATGGAGTCACCTGGCAGGAACACGGCGACATCCGTATTACGAACGACGACGACTATAGTGGCTGGGCTGAGAACAGCATTGTGGAACTGAGTGACGGACGAATCATCATGCTGATCCGTGCTGACCGACTGGGAGGCGTGCTCTATTTTGCAGAATCTACGGATGGCGGAATCACCTGGCCAACGACTGCGACCAGGACCGACATCCCCAACCCCGGCTCCAAGGCCGTTATCTACGGACTGGGAGGAGACGCAGTCGCATTGTTGCACAACCCGAACCCCGGACACCGCAGTCCATTGTCACTTTGGGTGAGTTTCGATGGGGCAAAGTCCTGGCCGTACCAGCGTGTGCTTGTGCCGGAATCCATTGACGGACCGAAAGGGCGGCTGAATTACCCGGACGGATTCCTGAGTGCCGACAAGACGTACCTCCACTTCGCATTCGACGACAACCGCCACCGCGCCGTGTACTTCGGAGCCAAGTTGCCAACCGGCCCTTAAACGCAAGAGAGCCGGGACTCGGTCAATCGAAACCAACTCCATCCGCTTTGAGCGCGGCCAGCGTGTTGCCCTACGACACCGTCAGGACCGGCAATTCGATGGGGTCGGTTTCTTTGCGGCGAGGACGTGGTGGGAGGACGGCGTGAGCGAATTCCCACATTTGCTCTGGCGTTTCAAAGAGCTGTTCATGCGTGGCATCGTCGTCGAACTCGCATTCGTCGGTTGTGTACTTGCGACAGATCTGAGGGCGAGTCTCGTACGCGCCGCAGAAGTTGTTGGGCAACAGGTGCTTGCAGTCGGCATGGACCATCAGATACCAACTTCCCTCATCAACAAACACCGAAACGTTTCCGTGCATCATGTACCAGCGCACATGATCGAAGTCTTCCCAGTCGGTCGGCTTCTCCATCGGCAACGCGAAGTAGCGGCAGCATTTTCCTGTGCAGTGTTCGCAGAGCACTTCGCCCGGCTTGAGGTCTTCGCGTTTGAACTTGGTTGGCATGCCTTGAACTTCTTGCCTGTCGCAACAACTGCGATTCCTGAACGAACAACTCAATGAGCCGTTAACTGTAATGACTTCAGGCAGCACTGGCGAACGAATTGTCGCCTGGAAACACGACCGCTGGATTTCTCCACAAACTCCCAAAACTTCGGAGGATTCCAGACACAATTCGGATCGTTTTCCCGTTCCTTGCATCAGTTAAGGTGATCTGCCATCTTGATCACTACGTACTGGTGCTGTTGCCTTACCTACTGCGAGTTGCCTTGCAGGAGATTCCTGTCTGTGACCGTGAGTGTTCAGAAAACTGTTGATACACGTGTCACCGTGGAAACACCGGAAGGCGTGGATTTTCAGTATGTGATCGCCGGTCCGGGAAAACGGGGCTCTGCGTACGCCGTTGACTTCCTGCTGCGTGCGTCCATCGTGGCGCTGGCGACGATTCTGGGCTACTTTCTGGGAATCCCGTTGGGCATGTCCGGAGGAACCATGGGGGCCATGTTCCTGGTCGCGTGGTTTGCCACAACATGGCTGTATTGTGCCCTGTTTGAGTCCTTCATGCAGGGCCAGACTCCTGGCAAACGCATGATGAAGCTGCGCGTGCTGAGGACCAATGGAACACCGGTGGGCTGGTTTGAGGCCTTCGGGCGGAACCTGCTGCTGGGAGCCGATGGCTGGGTCCTGCTGGGTGCGGGCCCAGCACTCGCGTTCCGATTGAACACAGTTGGCCTCATCAGTATGTGCAGCACTCGGCGCCTTCAGCGGCTGGGAGACGTCTTGTTCGACACGATGGTCGTTGATGAAATGCGCGAGTATGTTCGCCGGCCGGCCGGACTGATGACGGGCGTTGAAGCCATCCCTCGGGAAGAATGCACCGGACGCTATCACGTTCCGGAACGTACTCTGGCTGTCATCGAAAGGCTGTTCGAGGGAGACCGAATCATTCTCGCGATGCGTCGCGAAGAGATCGCGAGACCACTGGCAAACGCGTTACGACAACGTCTGGGCTGGGAAGAACCGGCACCCGATCCCTTCAATCCGCATCCCGTGATGGAGCAGGTTCCTCACCGGCATGCCAATTTCCTCAGACGCATCCTGAAGACGTTTGCAGAAGATCCCGATGCTGTTTCTCAGGATACATCGGAAGACGACCACTCCGTTCGGCAGCGTACCCGCAGGACAACCGCGTCTGCAGCCGCAGCCAGTCAGGAGTCGTCATGAACCGGGATCGATTCATTCGGCAGCGGCGCGACGACTGGCAGCAGCTGGAGGCATTGCTGGTTCGCCTGCGTGACCTTCGCGGCAGCAAATGGACGGGGCAGGACATTGAGGTTCTGTCGCGATTGTACCGTTCCGTTTGCTGCGACCTGTCTTTGGTGCAATCACGCGAATGGGGCCATCGGCTGGAACTGTATCTCAACGATTTAGTGGCTCAGGGACACGGTTGTCTCTATCGATCTCGTCCGGGGTCGATTCGGTCAATGTTCGACTTCGTCATGAATGGCTTTCCGCGGCTTCTTCGCTTTCACTGGCAGTTCTTTCTGGCGGCCTTCGTTCTGTTTGCAGCACCATTCACGATCGCAATGCTGATCGCGATTGTGGATCCGGTGTTGGCCGAACGTCTGGTGGACCACGACCAGCTGCGGTACACCGTCGAGTCTTTTTCCGAAACGCACTATCAACGAATTGATAACGAATACACCAACACTCGCTCGATGATGACCGGTTTCTATATCTGGAATAACATCGGAATTGCGTTTCGCGCGTTTTCACTGGGCATACTGGCAGGAGTTGGAACGGTCGGCATCCTGCTGTTCAATGGGCTGACGCTGGGTGCCGTTACAGGCTACCTCGTCAACCACGGATGTTCCGACAACTTCTTCAGCTTTGCGATTTCGCATGGTTCATTTGAACTGACAGCGATTGTCGTCGCAGGTGCTGCCGGATTGTTGATGGGCTGGGGCATCGTTCATCCGGGGGAACGAACTCGTCTGAACTCACTGAAGCATCACGGCAACGAAGCAATTCGGCTGGCGTTTGGTGCCGGTGTCATGCTGGCGATCGCGGCAGGAATCGAAGCGTGGTTTTCACCTCTGCCGATCCCGCACGCTGTCAAGTACGTGGTCGGTACGATGTTGTGGATCGTGGTTGTCGTTTGGCTCGGTTTCGCCGGCCAGGAGGCGACAATCGATGAGGATTGAAGATTGCATCGTCGCTGTGGAAAGACGGACGGGAGGCGGCTGTCTGGATCTGGCAATCGTCTTCACGCAACAGTTCATTGGGCCGATCTTCCGGTTGTTTGTGACGTTTGCAGTCCCGTCCTGCGCAATCACCTGGTGGTTAACGAGCGGCGGGACAGACATGCTGCTGGTCGCTGTTCCGGTCTTTCTGTTTTTTTCGTCACTGATGAGCGCCGCTTTGATTGCGACGGTGGGGCCTCAGGTATTCGGAGTTCCGCTGTCCACACGAAACGGACTGACGGCAATTCGCAAACGATTCTTCTCGTTTGTCATCTTCACGGTTCTGGTACGGATCGCTCAGGGAGCCCTGGCATCGTGCCTGATCCTGCCAGCCATCTTTCCAACCGCCATGCTGGGACATTTGTATGAAGTTCTTTTTCTGGAACGGACACCGGCAAAGGAAGTGTCTCGGCGGCTTTCAAATCTTGGGAAGGGTGGAGGCTATTCGCGCAATCTGTCGCGTCTGGTCGGTCTGTTGTGTTTCTGGGCGATCTGTTCCGTCGGCTTGTTTATCTTCATCAACCAGCTGGCCGGCTGGATCTTCAACGTGGAGATTTTTCAGGGGTCGATGATCGCAGGAGAAGATTCATTTGATGCCTTTGCTGCGTCGATCGTGGATGACCAGGCGGTGATCCTGCTCCTTCAGGTTGCCGTATGGATCCCTTACCCTGTCGTGCGACTGGCGTGGTTCTTCTGCTATCTCGATCAAAGGATTCGCAATGAATGCTGGGATCTGGATCTGCAGTTTCGAGTGGAAGCGGCTCGCATGGAGGAACAGCCGGCATGACTGGAGCTACCAGCAACAGGCAGGCGATGCCTCTACGCCAGGATTTCGGCGAGAGTCGTTTTCTCAGGACAGCTCAGCTATCGCTGTGGATGCTCACGTTGCTTACTGGGGTTGCCTCGTGCAGCGATCTCGCGCACGGTGAAGATCGCATCCCCACAGATACAATTCGCCGGTCTTCCAGGCAGGTGATGGAACACAGTGATTTCAGATCGGTGCGACGACGTGTGCTGGAGGAAATTCCAGTCGATGACATGGATGAAGGATTTCTGGAAGGACTTCTCGGCTCGATTGGCGACGCGATCTCCGATTTCTTTGCGTGGCTGTTTCCCACAAACCTTCGCGGCGCTCCGCCAGCTCCGCCGACCAATCCTCCAATGTCGGCACCTTCCACGTTCGACGGGCTGGATCTCAGCAAAGCGGTGTCCATCCTGGCGATTCTCATCGTAGCCGGGGCGCTCATCTGGATCCTTGCGAAAATTCTGCCTCAGCATCAGAACGATCCCAACCGCGGTGGTATTCCTTCGCTTGCAGAAATGGCAGCAGAGATCACTGTGCCACCGGGCGAGCAGGCAGTGAGTACCTATGAGTCACGCGCCGTGATGTACGGAAAGAAGGGCGATTTTTCCATGGCGATCCGCGAACTGCTGCTGGGAAGCATGAGCTGGATTGAACGAGCGGGACTGATTCGTTTTCGCAAAGGACTCACCAACCGTGATTACGTCCGTGCTGTCTGGAGACAGGAGGAGAAACGCAGCGCCTATCTTGTAACCGGTTCTGAATTCGAACTGGTGTTCTTTGGTCGTCGAGTGGCGACGGAAGAGATGTTTCAAAGATGTTTGATAGCCTTTCAGGGAGCCTTCCGTGAAGAAGCCACGTCTGAACGTGACGATCGCTGATCTCCTTTGGCTCAGTGTTGTGATCATGCTGGTCGTTCTGCAGTTCTGGTGGCTGCCGGGTAACGGTGGCAATACGGCCGATTCCTTCAGCAATCGAATGGAAGGCAGTCGCGGACTCTACAACACCGTGTCCGCATTGTCTGATGAAGGGTTGCTGCCTCCCGTTCGCCGCGAAGGTGATCGTCTGGTTCCGGACAATCCGTGCACTCTGCTGCTGATCGCACCGGACCGTTATCCTGACGATCACGAGCAGGAAGCCCTGAAGAGTTTTGTGCATCAGGGCGGTTGTGTGGTCTTCGTCCCCAACTGGGGTTATCCAAACTGGATGCAGACAGAATACCACGCAAAGCAACTCCGTTTTCGGATCTCTCACGACTGGAACCGCTACACATCGGTCGGAACAACAACGACGAAGACAAACACATCAGCGGAAACGTCGTCAGAGGATCTAATGGCGGAAGCAGAAGAAGACGTGCCGCTCACTGCCGAAGCCGAAACGGAAACGGACTCAGCAGACGATTCTTCAGGCGACGAAACGACGGCGGCGGACAGCTCTGCCAATCCCGCCCCGCCAATGGACCTGGAGCCAGTTGTCACAGAACTCACCCACAACGAACTCATGGAGGGCGAAGTCCCCTGGCGGACCTGGGCCTATGTGCAAAGTGCGCCGCCGAATGCAGACGAACTGGTTATTGACGATACGGGGACGTCTCAGGTTTCCGCGTGGCGCGAAGGTCGGGGACACTTTGTCGTTTGCGCCACGCCCGATCCGTTTGCCAATCGCTCCATGTTATTTGAAGCGCAGGCGGAATTCGCAGTCCGGCTGATCGAATACGCCAGCCAACATACAAGTGCTGGATCCCCCGCCGAGATCGTGTTCTCTGAATTCCTCAACGGTGCCGGTTCCTATAAGGGCGCTTCGGTGATGATCAGCCCCCTGCTGAGATCAGGAACGCTGCAATTGATGCTGGCGGCAGTCCTGATGGCGTGGGCCGGCTTCCATCGTTTCGGTCCGCCACTGCGAGAACGTTCCCAGTATCGCCGTAGTCTCGCTCAAAGCGCTGAAGCCGTTGGCAATCTGCAATTCTCTGCCAACGACGGAAGCACCAGCGTTCGACAGTACCTGGATTGGTTTACCGAAGAAATCCGCCAACGCTATGGACATACACGACTGCTTGACAATCCGGCTCAGCTGGCGCGCCAGGTTGGTCTGGAAGAAGAGCAGGTGAGAGAAGCACTGAACGATGCACGGCAGTGCGCGAATCGACCAAAGGTTGCGCAGACAGAAACGGCGGCTGCAATCCGTCGCCTTGCGGTCATCCACGAACACATGTTCCGGGCTGGATAGCTCGAACGCTCAACACCACAGAAATTTACTGATCACTCAAACTGAAAGTCACACATGGATCTTACACAGATCGCAAAAGCGTTTGACCAGACGCTGGCTCAGATCGGCAAAGTCCTGGTCGGACAGCAGGAACTGGTTGAAGGCGTTCTGGTTGCCCTGTTTTCGGAGGGCAGTGTGTTAATCGAAGGCCCGCCGGGACTTGGAAAGACGCTGCTCGTGAATGTTCTGGCGCGCACGGTGAGTTGTGATTTTCGTCGAGTACAGTTCACACCCGATCTGATGCCATCAGATCTGACCGGACACAGCATCTATGACATGAAGGAACAATCGTTTCACTTCAATCGAGGTCCGGTCTTCACCAACATTCTGCTGGCCGACGAAATCAACCGTTCCCCGCCGAAGACTCAGGCATCTCTTCTGGAAGCCATGCAGGAACGCCAGGTCACAGTTGACGGAACCACCCATTCTCTCGATCGCCCGTTCCTGGTCATCGCCACTCAGAACCCAATCGAACACGAAGGAACCTACCCACTGCCCGAAGCGCAGGTTGACCGGTTCATGTTCAAACTGATCGTCGACTACCCGCCCGTGGCCGACGAAGTTGACATTCTCCGACATTATGCCGAAGGCCGTGATCCTCGATATCTGGAAGACTACGATCTGAAGCCCGTGCTGACGGCCAGTCATGTCAACGCGATTCAGCGAGCCGCTCGGTCCGTCATTGTCGAAGACAAACTGCTGCAGTACATCGTGGATCTCGTCGCCGCAGCACGAGACTGGGGATCGGTCACAGTTGGCCCAAGTCCCCGCGCAGGAATCAACCTGCTGGTCGCGGCCCGAACACTGGCGGCCTGTCGAGGACGCGATTTCGTCACGCCGGACGACATCAAAGAACTGGCACCGTGGGTGTTGCGGCATCGTTTACGGCTGAGGCCTGAAGCCGAAATCGAAGGCGCGACGCCGGACGAAACCATTCGTCAGATCATGGACAGCGTGAAGGCTCCCACTTCATGATCCCATCACGTCTGCTCATCTGGCTGACCGTTGCACTTGCCATTCCACTAATGCTCGGCGGAATGAATCGCAGTCTGGGAGACACTGCGCTGCTCATTAACCTGGCAATCATGGTCGCGGCCGGTGCGGATCTCCTCGTAACGCCGGCCCCTCGCCAGTTGCGCATCGAACGCGATGTGTCTGAAGTTCTGAGCGTCGGGATGGCCAACCCGGCTCATCTGATCCTCACCAATCAATCCGGCTTGCCGCTGAACGTGTCAGTTCACGACGACGCCGGAGACATGTGTACGGTCGAAGACCTGCCGCAAACGGTGACGATCGAGCCATGGAAGTCGGAAACCGTTCGTTACCACCTTCGGCCGATGAGACGCGGGGCGTTGGAACTGCTGCAGGTCAGCGTGCGTTTTCCCAGTATGTTGAGATTCTGGATTCGTCATGAAACGCGACCGCTGCCGCTTCCGGTTCGCATCTATCCGGACATTCGAGCCGTCTATCGATACGAATTGATGGCCAGCCGCAACCGCCTGGCGGAAATCGGCGTTCGCATCATGCGCATGCCTGGACAGGGCCGTGAATTTGAACGCCTGCGAGAATACCGATACGGGGACGAAATCCGTCACATCGACTGGAAAGCGACGGCCCGACAGAGGGAACTGGTGACTCGTGAGTTCAACGTCGAACGAAACCAGAGTCTCGTGGTGATGGTGGATTGCGGGCGTTTCATGAGAACCGAGTCCGGCGGCATCTCGTACCTCGACCAGGCACTCAATTCCGCCATCATGCTTAGTTATATCGCGCTGGGCCAGGGCGACAACGTGTCGCTGATGGCCTTTTCAAACAAGATCGAACGGTTCATACGGCCGGTTCGAGGTAAACCGGGGATCCAGTCGATTCTGCGATCGACCTACGACATCCAGCCATCCGATCAGGCCGCCGATTACAATCTGGCACTCGAATACCTCGCAACAGTCCAGCGAAAACGAGCGCTCGTGATTCTGATTACGTTCGTATCCGATGAGATCCAGTTGCAGCGTATTGCGGAAAGCCTGCGAGTCCGATCACTGCCTTACCTGCCGTTGTGCGTCCTGCTGCAGGACGTCGATCTGCACGGTATGGCGGAGTCCGTCCCATCAACACTGCTGGATGCCTATCACACGGCGGCTGCCGCCAACATCCTGCACGGTCACGCTCGGCAGGTGACCGAACTCCGCGAGAGTGGTGTGATGATTATAGGGACCCCACCGGACCTGCTGTCCGAGCGCCTCATCAGCGAGTACCTGACGATCAAGACGCGAAACCAGATGTAACCTGCATCGGCAGTCGGCGCGACCTATTCGTGAGCCGCATACTGTTCTGCGAATTCGAGCACGAGTCCATCGATCACTTCGCGAAATCCTTCTTCCGTGGCTTCTGCCAGCATCCGAAAGTTATTTCGATTCAGAGACTCTCGATTCCGAATCGTGCCCTTGGTCACCAGTTCCAGGATATTCGTGGACGACCACGGACGAATGAGCATTTCCAGTCGGCTGTACTGATTGTTGCTGGTACCCCGATTCATTCGCACGTCATCGCGAGTGATCCTAGCACCCCAGCCATCTTCATTGAGGACCGTTGAAAACTCAAACCCCGGAAAATGATCCGTCAGTTGACGCAGGCAATTCTCGATATGTTCGCTCAGCGCCAGCCGCAGCTTCGAGTGCAGATTGCGAAGGTCTTCTTCCGACGCCTTCCTCTGACCTTCATCCCTGCCCCGCTGATCCCGAGCCCCCTGGCCACGTTTGATCGCTCGATTCAGTCTGTCTTCAAAATCCGACATACGCTGACAATATCCCTGCACCGATCTTCGAAATGACAGGCGACAGCATATCAGGTTGCCGGACACTGGTCATGTGACTCGGTGAGGCTGACGCTTCTCATCAACAGAAGCGGAGTGTGTAACTCGCCACGCGTTGGCAGGGAGCCAGAAGTCATCAATGGACCAGGATCAGTCGTAGAAAGCACGGAAGTCAATCCGCACAAGAAATCGACACATAGATGCTGTGCGATCGTTGGCGTCAGTTGGCGTTGTCGATCTCAACGGAATTCATCATGCGTTTCGCCAGTTCATCGCCAAACATTTCGCCCAGTTTCGCGTTGAGCAACTCATAGTCGGATTGAGATGACACCGTGCCATAGGCGTAGGCCCAGCCATTGGAAGCATGCCCGACAGAAATACGTGAAAAGGTCTCAGGATGTTGTGACAGATAGTTCTCGATTCGGTTCTGTTGCCGCTCTGAGAATTCTCGGTAGATCTGTGTGTTGCCAAGAACGGCTCCGAGAATGAATGCTATGGGGACGGCGGCCAGAGCGACTGCGCAGATGCAAGCTGGAAGCCAGAAGCGCAAAGATCGAAATAGCGATCGTTGTGCGGATTCTCCAGAGGCAGGAGCGTCGTAGGGATGTATTGCCTGCGTTTCCATCCACCTCGCCTAACGAACTGCGATGTTTGTCTTGAGTAAGCCCAGGATTGGTTTCTGTATCAGCAACCAGTCGCGATATACATTGATACCACCGACATGAATTGACATGTCACTGTTGAGTGGATTGTAGACATGAATGTTCACGCACCAGTCTTCAACATCGCCCGTCAGCTTGGATTGAAGGTTCGTCAGCAAACCCCACGACATGGCAGCAGTATCCAATTCCAAGAAGCGAGTGCGAGTCGGCCACCAATCATAGTTCTGATGGAATAGCGTTCCATTGCCGTCGACACCAAACAAATCGCGCAGAGCATCGTCGATTCTCTCTGCGACTTGAGAGTCGAGTTTTTCGTACGCAGCTTCTTCAGCTTCACCAGCAAGTTTTACCTCTACGGCAAAATCATGGAGCGTCAAGTTAAACTCTTCGGCGGTATCAACAACGACGCGGCGGCTGGATTGAGCGTCGGTCATGGTTCTGCTGAGTAGTACAACGGAAGGTTTCCACGACACCGCCCTAAACGAGGCAAGCGATGTCTGAACTACGGGAATTGTACCAAGCCCTGGCCCGTTGCCAAAGAGCCAAGGTATGCCCGCAGGGCCTTAGCGTAAAACCACCACTACGCGTTGGTCTCGGAACGCTCTACCAAAGGTGAAACGTCGGCCCAGTGTGTTAGATGTGAGTGAGAAGTCATTGACGAAATGAAATGTTCAACGAGAGTCTGAGCGTCCGTGTCGGAGCGATCGCCATGGAAAGACAGCATAAAGTCCCAGCCGTTCTTCGCACGACCGCGACAAAGTCGAAAATAGAGGCCGCCATCAGCCCACACTGCCAGTCGGAGTTGCCCATGGTGACCGTCGGCATCAACATTCATTCGTCCTGCCTCCGTTTCCGACTCGCGAGAGATCGTCCAGTTCGGGGCGTGGTACGTAATCGTCTTAGAGCGCTCCCGAAATTCGTCAGTGAGGGCAGTTAGCGAACTAGAATCGAACTGAGGGAACAATGGCATCTGATTCGGCTGTGGTCGGGCAACATGTTCCTCTGCGACACTGTGTCGTAACGACGGCTTGACGGTACATGCGCAGATGGGATGCCCTGACCAATATGTTGAATGACTCGTGTTTGAGCAAGCGGATGAAAAGAAGACGGTGTACTTGAGTGTCCGACCCACTTCGACGTGCAAAACAACTACGCGGGAAACAACAGCATTTCGGCGACAAGTACCACCGCACCGACGGCCAGCAGTGTCCACGCGGCGATTGGATCGATGCGTTCGGGATTTTCTACAAACTCACGAACCGAACCGAGTCGGTGCCATATGAGGGTTCCACTCGGAATCGCGACAATGCCGAACGCGATCAGCGTCCAGAACGGGGAACCGTGTTGAAGCATCACGCCACAATCACCGACACCGTCAAACGAGCCGAACAGGATATAGGCACCATTCGTCACCAGGCAGAACCCAGCAAAGAACAACAGGCCCTGGCGCACTGAAATGAACCTCTTGGGAATCAGTAAGCAAATCAGTGCAGGCAGCCCACATCCGATGAGTGGCCCAAGCCAGACAACGATCAGAGGACTGGGGTTGGGTGAAACGTCTGTGCGCGAGATCGCCAATGGATGAAGCACCACCCGCTGAACGGTTCCCTGCGTTGCCATAGCTCCGACAACATGCCCGAGCTCATGAACAGCCAGCATCCCCAGCCAACTGAGTACCAGAATGGAAGCAACGTAGACAAGCTGATGAAGGCGATGGACAAATACCATCAGGCAAGCAGTCGATTCTTTGGCTTCGAACACTCACGAATCTCAGCCCAGTACTCGTCGGCAACATCCTCATCGATGTGGACGGGCCCTCCGCCTGCCCAGTGCCGATCCTGACCATTCTTCTTCGGGCCGGAGATCCAGTACTCCTCGCCCGTCGCAATATCGAAGTAGTTAGCTCCTATGCCCGATCCCTTGCAGGATTGAAACGCCTGTCCATTGTAGTAGACAGTCCTTCCGGTCCGAGAGAAAGTGACGCGCCCAATCCGCGCCGGACCACGATCACCGCGATCAGCCTTACACTCGACATACATAATGCGTGTTGAGTTTCCAGACATTTGTGGTGTCCAACAAAGCACGGAGTTCGTCATACCGGATGCTGGGAAGTCATCCGAGTAACTGTCGGAGAGTCTACCGCGCCTGTGGCACTAGGCAAATTTTCAGTCAGAAGCCGTCACTCGTCGGCTGGTGACGAGAGTAAGCATGAATGAACAGACCCCAATTGCAGCCAATACAAATTGCGGATTCACCACTGCCCCTCGTTGCACTGAGAATTCGCTGAATGGAACCGTGATCAGTGCGGAACACGCAACGACCGCATAGAAGTGGATTCGAGGGCGCAATTCACGGGACAGAGCATCCAATGTTGATCTCAACAAAGCACCATACAGTATACCGACGGTCGCTCCGCCAATCATGAGCAACACTGCTCCGACAAGAGCCCACTCGGGCGTCCTGAAGAACAAGTCCGGATAGCCGTGACGTGCCCAGACTGCAACTGTTGCCCCGATATGGGTAAGGCCTGCAGCTGCACCGGCTGCCGGGCCGGCAGCGACAAACGGGAAGTCAGGAGTGGAATCTCGACCAGGTGTTTCGGAAGGTGAGGATGATTTGGGGGCGGTATCAGTCACTCGTGTCGCTTACTTGCAGGTTGTTGTGCAGGACTGCGATGCCAGGGACACATGACTCAATTGCAACTGCCCGAGTCAGCCGATTGCTGTGTGGAAAGGGGGCGTTGCGCTTGGGAAAGGGTCGGGAGTCTTTTTCGGTCCTGGTTGGTTGAGTTATTCAAACGACATTGTCCGAAAAAGACTCCCGACCCTGTTGGCCGTTCCCCGTGTTTGCTATGCCCGCACAACATGTTTGCCTGTGACAGTGTGTGGTAATGACGGGATTACGGCACTCTCGCAGGTTGCGATGGGGTGTTCAACATGGTCGCCGAGCCGTTCTTGAGCAAGTGACTTTCGAAAAAAGGAGTTATTGATAACTTCGCGAGGGCGGCGGTCCGGGTTATGGATCGATGATCTGAATTTCTGTGTCACTCAGGATGGCTGTTGTGGGGGTGCCTCTGCCCGCTTCGAAATGTTCGTAGTTCTTTTCCGCCACGGTTGATGCCGCTTCGATGACCTGGACAACGTCTCGCTGGCTGGATGCTGTGGGATAGGTTTCATCCAGGGACTCCAGTGACTCGCCAAAGATTCTGCGGCGAATGATGGCCAGCAGGCCGGAAGCAATCGATGCTTTACCGTAGCCGAAGAGTTCCAGGTGTCCGCCGATGTGATTCATTCGGCCACCGAAGGATGGGTTCCGAGTGCGTGAACCATCTCCAATGATGGCTTCACGGTATCCACGGTCCTGCTGGTCCACGATGCCTCGGCCGTAGATGCCGTAAACTTCGATTTCCTGATTCACAGCGCCTTCAAACTCGGCCGGGTTAATCCAGTTGTTGTTGTAGTCGCCTCGCATTCCGTTGTCGTAGGTCACGGCGACATCGACACTGTCCCACGTCTTAATGGCATGCTGGCGTTTGAATGAGGAAGCATCGATGCCTCGGCGTCTGGCCACTTCCTGATGGTGCTGATCCCAGTGTTGCAGCAGAGTCTTTTGTCCCGTGGCGAACACTGTCTTCGGTTTCACATTCAGATAGTGATGAACAACGTCCAGCCAGTGACAGCCAACATACGCAAACGGGTTACTTTGTTCGGCCCACGCAAAGATGTCCGTGCTGACTTCCAGCGGTTCTTCAAGGACCGCTCGCACTCGATTGATGTCACCATACTTTTTTGTGGCATTCGACATCATTTCACGCACAAACGGATCGAACCGTTTGTGCATGTCGACCGCCACAATGCGCTCAGCGTCACGAGCCTTGTTGAGGATCTGGTCGGCTTCGGCCATCGTCAGGCACAGTGGCTTTTCCGTGATGACATCGCAGCCAGCATCCAGTGCATCCAGAATCGGCTGAGTATGAACGTGGTCCGGAGTGGCCACGAACAGCACATCTGGTTTGTGACTGGCCAGGATGTCATTCCAAACGTTGTCGCCATAGCATGCGTCGATGCTGCAGTCCGGGAAGTCTTCCGAGAACCACTTCACGATGTTCCCGGCGGTGCCGCTGCGTTCGCTTCGGGTCCCGACGGCCGACACTCGGATGTCGACATCGGCGACATCTGCCGCCAGGTGACTCATGCCAATACTGGTGAGTGCCCCGCTGAGTCCCCCTCGCATGAAGTCTTTGAAGCTCTGACCGATGATCTCGTCAAAGAACATGCCTCCGCCGATGATCGCGACACTGAGCGATCGTTCCGAATCTGCCATGAGAGTTCTACTGTCGAAAGAATGGGCAACCTGGGACGTTGTGAATTAATCGTCGTGGTGATCGTGACGCACCCGCACCTGCAGAGCACCCAGCATGCGTGTGATGCGTTCTTCCTTCTGGTTGATGAACATCACGTTCTCCAGCACGATGGCTCGACGTTCCTGACTCGGATGAAGAATCAACCGGCCCGACTTTAGCAGAAGGTACTCGAACACGTCGTTGATTTCCTTGTCGATCCTGAGGTTTGGGGCTGAATACCGTTTCAAGTCACTTAGAACACCGTGGTGATGAAGCAACTCATTGGGTCGCACTTCCCAGTAGTCGAACCGTCTGCTGATCAGAACACAGCCGAACAGAAACAACATGCTCAGCGCAAAGATGATGTAGAACGCTGCATTTGCCGTCGGCGTAATTTTCATGAGTTGAGCAGAAATCCAGGGGGCCATCTCAGCATTCAGGTGGAACAAGGTCCACAGCCCAACACAGGCGGCAACGGCCGCGAAGAACCAGGTCAGTGAGGTCGTTCGCGGGAAGTCGAAACTCACCACAACCAGATTGACCGTGAATACCACAAGGAAGAGGCGAGCAGGAAAGATGGCGTACTCTTCTGTTGCGATATTCCCTTTGGCCAGCATGTAGATGGCGCCGAACAACGCCGCAATCACTGTTGGATATAGAAATACGATCTTCGGATAGCTGACCAAAAAGACTGGCTCTGGCCCCTTACTGGATTCGCCCTGCGGGTTGCCGCCGGATGGATCGTTCTCGTGACTCTGTTCATCTGCCATGACAAGTCGTCCTGAAACACTCTGGAAACCACTGTAACGTGACTGAAGGCCCGCAGGGTAACGACCGCAGAACCAACACGCCAGAGTCCCAACGCATTGTGTGACTGGAGAGATCACGGTTTGTCAGTGATTTCCGTACGCTCCGCGATGATCGTCTGTTTGGAGCCGGGCATGCCACAAACCGCTTCTATGCACGATCGAACGGAAATGGCAGAACATCGACGATATCGGTTGCTCCGGAGAGCACCATCAGCAGACGATCGAATCCGAGTGCCACACCGGAACTCACGGGCATGCCGGATTCCATCGCAGCCAGAAGTCGTCGAGCTCCCGGCAGGCGGACTGCCCCCTGATGATCACGCCGCTGTTGCTGAGCGACATCGCGTCTACGGAGCTCCTCGCCATCCGTCAGTTCCTGGTAGCCGTTGCAGATTTCGATTCCGTTGACGTAGAGTTCAAAGCGTCTGGCGACACGCGGATCGTCGGCTGACAACTCAGCCAAACCGGCCTGCGAGGCCGGGTAATCAATCAGGAACTCCGGAACGGTTTCTCCGAGCCGAGGCTCAATCTCCGTGGCCAGCAGCAGGTTGAGTCGATCGTCGCGATCACTGAGGCCCGTCGTCCCGGGGCATCGTGCGGCAACAACGTCTTTCAACTCCTCATCAGAGATCAAAAACACATCGATGGAAAGCTGTCCTGCAAATGCCTGTTCGTACGTTGTGACGTGGTATGGTTCCGGGTTCAGTAATGTCGGACAGGCTGATGCCAGATCGTATGTGGCGGTTCGGACCAGCTGTTCAATCAGCGTCATCTGATCCTGCCAGGTGGACGACACTCCGTACCATTCCAGCATCGTGAATTCCGGATTGTGCAGGGAGCCCTGTTCGTCGGCCCGAAATGCCGGAGTGATCGTGTAGATGCTTCCGCTGTCCGCAGCCAGCAGGCGCTTCATCGCTGCTTCGGGTGATGTCTGCAAAAACAGATCGTCGTTATTGACGTGCGTCGTGACTGGAGTCAGATGAGCATCCACAACGATGTCGTGAGACAGGATGGGGACATCGACTTCCAGATATTCGCGTTCATCAAAGAACCGACGAATTGACTTGCGCAGTGCGGCGCGCTGGCGCAGCATCTCGATTGAACAACCAGGTCGCCAGTCTTCGGGAGCCTCTGCCATCACGTCGAACTCATGATGTGACTAACGGCACTGGCCAGCCGCTTCATACCCTCACGAATCTGATCTGTCGGCAGGACGCCGAAACTGAGTCTCATCTGACAACGAGGACGTTCATCCCATTTCGCGGGGTAACAGAGTTCCCCAGGAACGTAGATTACTTTCTCTTCCTGAGTCGCATGCTGAAACAGCGGACTGGCGAAACTCGTCGGGATCTCAGCTGGCAGAGTCATCCAGACGTAGAGCCCTCCATCGGGCGTTTCCCAGAGCACACCCGGAATGTCACTGAAGAACTCATCAGCAGCCGACAACATCGCGTCTCGCTTGACCGTGTAGCCATCGGTCACCGACATCACGTGATCTGAGTAGGCTCCGGATGACAGTACGTCCGCCATAATGTGCTGGTTCAATCGAGCCGATCCGAAGTCTTCGTTTCCTTTCAGGTCGGTCACTGCTTTGACCAATGACAATGGCAGGACGCTGAGTCCAATGCGCAGACCGGGCGAAAACGACTTGGAAAAGGTTTGCGTGAGAATCACCGTTTCGTTGGTGTCATCGTAAGACCACAAACTGGGCAGGACCGGCCCATTGTATCTGAGTTCGCGATAAGCGGCATCTTCCAGTAGCCGGACGGGAGACTTCTCCGTCCACTGCTGAACGATTCGCACAATTGACTCTCTGCGATCGGCCGCGATGCTGACTCCTGCGGGGTTGTCATAGTAGCTCACGGCATAAACGAGTCTGACGCGATCCAGTCGTCCTTCGGATTCCAGCGTTCGAAATGTCTGTTCGAGGCCATCCGGCTGCATGCCGTCACTATCGGTCGGAACAACGATTACTTCTGCGCCGACAGCTTCCAGCACACCGAGGTAAACAAAGTAGGTGGGAGCAGCGACGAGACAGATGTCTCCGGGGTTGAATAGTGCCTGAGTCAGCAGACACAGAAACTGCTGTGAACCGGTTGTCAGCATGAGGCGATCCAGTGGCAGATCGTTGACTGCCGGATTGTTCTCAAGCCGGGCCAGATGGCCGCGAAAGACGGAACGCAGTGACTCCATTCCCGGAGTTGTCCCGTACTGCAAGGTGGCGCGGCCTTGCGCGTCTGACGTGAGAATCCTGGCAGCGGATTTCGCAATCAACTCCGCTGGCAATGTCGATTCGTCGACGAAACCAGCCGCCAGCGAGAGGCAGTCGGGATTCTCAATCCCCGCCTGCATAAGATACCCAATCGCCTGATCGGCAGCGCGTTGCGCGGCATCACTGAGTTGTGGTGAGTGCATGATTCGTCCCACTGTCAGGGTGCTGCATCAACAATGAAGATGATGGGTGGACGGGTTGGAAGATGCAGTCCGGAACCCCGGGGCTTCCAACATTTCGGTCCGTCCAGCCGCGGCCACCCTGACTTCAGCACAGGACTTCCACCGTTCCTAGCTGTTCGCGGCTGCGACGGAAACTCCAATCGTGTCACCTTCCTGTGGACCGTCCTGGGTCAACGTGAGGATCTCGGGACCTTCTTCCGTCATCAGGATGGTGTGTTCGAACTGAGCTGACAATGCGTTGTCCATCGTTCGCACGGTCCAGCCGTCCTTCTTATCCAGTCGAGTCTTCCAGCCACCGATATTGAGCATCGGTTCGATGGTGAAGCAGGTGCCGGGTTTCAGAATCCTGCGATTGGATGCGAGGTCGGGGAAATGTGGAATACCAGGATCCTGATGGAAGTTTCGCCCGATTCCGTGTCCCTGATACTCACGGACAACTCCGTATCCCTCAGCCCTGGCGAATGACTGAATCGCTCGACCGATGACGCTGACTCGACAATCCGGCTTGCAAGCACGAATCCCTTTGAATAAGGCTTCAAAGGTTGTCTGAACGAGTTTTCGCGCGGCGTCGGAAACTTCGGCGATCATAAACGTTTCGGACTGATCGCCGTACCAGCCGTCGACAATCGTTGTGATATCGACGTTGACGATGTCACCTTCTTTCAGCGGAACGTCGTTCGGAATTCCGTGACACACGACCTGATTGACACTCGTACAGATCGTTTTCGGATAACCGTTGTAACCCAGACACGCGGGGACGTGGCCGTGGTCGAGCGTGTACATATGAGCAATTTCATCGAGTTCCAGAGTGGTCGTTCCAGCGACCACATGAGGCCGCAGAACATCCATGAGTTCAGCATTGAACCGCCCGGCCGCGCGCAGGCCTTCTCGTTCGTCTTCGTTGAGGTAGAGCGGAATTTGCTTTTTGAGCCGAGTCAAACTGGGAACTCCCGTGTCAATCCTGTGCCGGTCTGCAGTCGATTATTGCCCAATGATGGCATCTGTCAATCAGAGACTGCACTGTTGCTGTGAGACTGATCCATCAGGACCGGGATCGGTTTGCTCATTTGTTGATCTCAGTAAGTCAACTGACTGCGTTGGACTTCCAGATCAAATGGTTTGTCGCCCTCGATACTGATGACTTCATATTTCACAGTGGGGTCATTGACTGTGGTATCAAATGTGACCAGGCCGAATGACTGCAGTTCGTTGTAACTGAAGATCGCTCCGGCTTTTTCCATTCGCGGATGCACGTGCTGATTGGTCAGGCGTGACGAGCTGAACTCATAGAATCCGTAGCCGTTCTCTCGTTCGATTTTCCATGCGTCCGAGCGGTGCCGATCAGCGGACAGCAGAACGACGCCTTCCTGCTTTTGTTCTTCAAGGAATGAGAAGATTTGTTCGCGTTCTGCTCTGTAGCCATTCCAGGTGTCGTTGCTATCGCCCTTCGTTCGAAAATCCCACGGAACTGACGAACAAAGAACAACGAACTTCCCGTTCGACTTCCTGATCTGTTCCTTCAACCACTGCATCTGAACAGGACCAAGCATGGACAATTCGTCGCCGTCCGGATCTAAGCGGTAGTAGCGGCAGTCCAGCATGATGAAGTCAACATCGCCGATGCTGAAGCTGTACCAGCATCCCGGTTGAGCGTCACCTCCAGCGTAGCCGGGATTGGCCCAGTTCTGACGGAACGTCGGGAACACCCAGTCCTTCTTCCAGAACGGGATGTCGATGTCAGCGCCACCCCAACTATCGTTCGTGCTGAAATCGTGGTCATCCCAGATGGTGAATGTGGGTGTGCGAGCCGTCAGTGCCCGCCATTCGGGCCGGGACTGTCGACGCTGATACGTGTACTGCTGCATTACGATGGATTCGGGATCGTCGATGTAGACGTTGTCTCCCAGCAACAGCATGGCGTCCGGATTGAACGATCCGATCGTATTCCACATCCGTTCATTTGGCGGTACGAATCCTGCACCACCACCAAAAGCGATGGAGAACTTCGTGGCCTGGCCAGCCTTTGGAAACGTTTGAAACGTCTGGCCTTCTTTGAAACGCAGAGGTCCGTTATCGATCTGGACAGCGTATACGTATTTTGTACCCGGCTTGAGACGACCGATTGACGCGACAGCGGTGAAGTCTTCTTCCGCCCTCGAACGAACTTCTGTGCCGGAACGCAGTGGCCCGGTCATTCCTGCTTCTCGCACGATGAGTCGGACAGCCACTTCATCGGCGGTGCGAACCCAAACGGACACAGAGTCTGCCGACGTGCTGCCAACCAGAGGCCCCTGAATCGGTTGATCTTTGTTGTCATTTCGAAGCTGTTTCAGGAAAGTCGTTTCCCATGCCGGTTTCAGGACTTCGCGCGGACCGGCGATCAGCCTGCCCGGCGGAAGCCCCGCATCAACCGCTTTACGGAGAAAGTCGATTCCGGTTCCGACGTCACCACGGTGCAGATTGAGCACACCCAGCATGTAAAGCGTTTCTTCATCACCGGGATGCTCCCTGAGATACCGTGTGAGGAACTCATCAGACTTGTCGACCTCCCCACGCAGCACAAACCTCAGTGCCAACTGATGCACGCGTTTGTACTGTCCTTCCTTCCGCAACGACAAATCGGGATTCGGCTTACTGGCTCCGCCAAGTTCGTATTCCGGAATGGGTTGGGCCAGGCACTGCAGCGAAGACACTGTCAGAAACGCGACAGACAGGACCACGGCAAACGGGTGGTGAGGCATAAGACTGACTTTATGAGGAATCAATGAAGGCATCAGTCCCGTCAACTGACACGTCTGCCTCTGAGTCTTACCAAAAACCTGCTTCAGGTGGTATCAGCTGAGTTCGACAAGTCAGTTCACGAAGCCTTTTGAGCCCTGGATGCCTCCGGCAGGCCATTGACAGCCGCAAGGTGGTCAATGTCGTGGAATTCGGATGGCGGTTCCAACCCGTAGCCGGTCGGGGCTCGCCATGCGGTCCTTGTTAGCATGGTAGATGTCAGTGTAGCGACTGGGAGACCCCAGCATCTTCTCAGCGATACCGGATAACGTGTCACCGTAACGAATGATGTATTCGTCGAAGTGTTCCTGAGGCAGCGTTGGCAACTCGGCTTTTGGCAAATCAGCCAGTTCCGGCAGTTCAGCAGCTTCTGCCACATCTTCCGGTGCGGAATCGTCAAGCTTCACGATTGCCGGCGGTCGGATGTCCGCGCGCGAGCGCGGTCGGGGGACTGGGACATCGTCGTTGTCAGGACGCGGCGTAGCAGCTGTCAATGGCGCAATCGGCAGGGCGACTCCGGAATCCTGTTCCAGGTAATCAGCCAGGAACTCTGAGTTCTTCCAGACATCCTCCGTTGGTGCCTGCTGTGGTTCAGTCTCATCAACGTAAACTTCGACGTTTCGATCTCTGAGTCGCGAGTCGATGAGTTCCTCGCGTGCGACAGTCGGCGCATCGGTGATGACCAGTGGCTCATTCCGAAAGAAGAGCGCAGCAACAACGCCGACCAGAAGGATTCCCATTGCGAATCCGACCTTCCGATCTGCTGCCCATTCTGTTTCGTTCGATGCGTTGCTCATACAGACTCCGGGAGTTGTCGTGGTGAAGCCCATTCGGACTTTGGATCTGTAGTGCAGTGGGCGGACAGTCCGCCACATTATCGCTATCGACGCCAGCACATTCCGACTGAAGTCAATCCGGCAAAATCCGCCGATGCATTCGCGCCTTCGGCAGACAATGTCGTTCGATCGTTGCGAATCGTTCGATCGTCGCCTGAAGTACGTGCGTTACAGACTGCCTAACCGTTACAGCCATCAAAATATGCAGATGCCGCAGAATTGGACCAAAGTTCAGAATCGCTACAGACCGATAGGGGACGACAGCAGACTGTGTTTTGACACGGTCGGTCCAGGGCATTGTGATCCGGTAGCTGTCTGCAGGGGTGATTTTTCAGGCGTTTCGCCTGAAAGGTGACTCATTCAAGGGATCATCCTGTCCTTCCGGCGAAACTGAAGAAGGTCTGGTTCGCATGTTGAATTCGAACCCGTTCCGAATCCCTGTTTTTCTCGCGGCGTTGCTGTTCGCAGCAAGCGCTCAGGCCCAGGGACCGTACGGCCAGGCTCCGTATCAACCAACGCATATCGATCGTTACGTCGGTGAGGCCGTCCCTGATATCTGGGATGAATCTCAGCCGTTGGAACGATTCTTCGCAGCGGTGGCCAAACGCAGTCGCGTGACTCTGGAATACCTGCACTGGGATCTGGAGAACCCGGAAGCAAGAAGTCTGGGGGCTCGGATTACGGATGTTGCCGATCCATCGCAGCCGTTTCAGGTCTTCAACAATCTCAACGGCGCGGGAACGAACGCCGGCTTCGCGACGGTTGTGAATACGAATGTACTGGGGCTTGAAGATTCTCCTGGCGCCCGAGGGACTCTGGCTGTGGACCTCAACGGTGGCACGCTGGAAACAACGTTCTTTGGCCTGTCACAGAACAACGATGACTTCCGTTTGAACGACATTGCGGCAGGGCGTACGGCGGGATCGGAAGGGATTGGGACTCTGCTGCGGCCCAACATCGTTCTGCCGTTGCGGACAAGTGGATTTCCCACATCTTCGGCCGCACTGAATGGGCTTATTTACGACGAGAGTTTTGCCGCTGCAATCGAAACCCAGATTTGGGGTTCCGAGATTATGTTTCTTCAGGACTATTACCTGCCGAATGAACCGTTCAACTGGCAGTGGCTGGGTGGCTTTCGATACGTCAGCCTGCAGGAAGATGTCGTCCACGTAGGTTCATTTAACGATGGCGGTGCTTTGGTCGTCAGTCAGGTTGCCACCGTAGGTGGCGAGACCCACAACAATATGTACGGCCCGGAATTCGGAGGACGTGCCAGTTTTCGAAGCAAGTTTGTCACATTCACGGCGACTCCACGTGTTGCTTTCGCGTTGAACGATCATACTTCAAGCGTGCATGGCTCGATCGTGGGAGGAACCACACCGGTCAGCGTCCGTGTCAAAGAGGATGCGGTTGACTTCACGCCCATCGTCGAGTTGAACCTGAAACTGCAGTTTCATCTGACACCGAATTTCACCGTATTTGGTGGATACGATTTGTTCTATGCCGGAATGGTTTCACGCCCCGCTGACAACATTGTCTACGACAGTACCCCCAACGGTGCCGGATTCGATCCGACCGTAGACCAGAACGTCCGCCTGGAAGATTTTCTGGGCAAGGGACTGAGTATCGGCGGAATCCTGACGTACTAGGAGACCATGTCAGAGATGGTTTCCAAGATGAATCAGCTGCGTTGGTGTACCCTGGCAGTTTTGTGTTGTGTGATGGCAGCACCCGTTCGCGCTCAGGATGTCTGGCTGTCGCGACTTTCGGCTCGTCACACTCAGGGCGATGGTGTCGGATACCAGGATGGATTCACGTCCGTCGACTGGTTTCTGCCGCTGCTGGCAAACGGCCCGGACAGCATCTGGTTTGGCGATTTTCGAGCCATCCTGTCGACCGATGCCGAGTTCAGTTCCAACTTCGGAACCGGGTACCGCTGGTACGAACCAGACCAGAATCGCATCTACGGCGCAAACATCTTCTGGGACACGCGGCAACTGGATGACTTCAGCTTCAACCAGTTGGCTGTGGGGCTGGAGACATTCGGTGAGATCATCGATCTGGAACTGAATGGTTACGTTCCAGCGGTGAATGACACTCATCAGCAAAGTGTTCAGTTTTCGGGCAACAACCTGCTTGTCCATTCGGCGAATGCTCAGACCGGAATGGACTTAATGATGGGCTACAACTTCCCAGCCGTTCTGGAATTCAACACACGTGTGCTGGGCGGCGTGTACTTCTACGACTCCAATCGGACACCTCGAACAACCGGGTGGCGCGTAAGGCTGGAAACGATGCTGCAGGACTGGCTGGCGTTTAGCGCGACGGCTCAGGACGATGAGATCTTTGGGAAGACGGTCGTCGTCTCCGCAGAACTGCGACGCACGATTAACCACGATTCCAATGTGGTATCGGATTCGATGAGGCACAAGTTCCGCAATGCGGAGGGTGGACGACACGATGACACGATCCGACATCGACTGGCAGATCCGGTTCGTCGCCAGCAACAAATCGTGTTGACTCAGAACACTCAGCTAGCCACTGACTTAGCGAACATGCCGTTGACATTCATTCATGTGGTCCCAGGAGCAGCGGGTACAGGTACGTTTGAAAATCCGTATGGAACCATCACCAACGCAATGGCAGACGGATTGGCTCCAACCAGCATAGTCTATACGCCACAAGGCGGAGCGTTCATTGAAGACGTCACGTTGGTTCCCGGGACACAACTCAGATCAAACGGACCGGTCCAGATTGTCCAATCGATGCAGGGGGCACTTACTTTGCCGTTCTCAGGCGTGAGCTCAGATCTCAGCGCTTTGCCCGCATCGATCACCGGCAACATCGACCTGGCCAACAACACGACACTCAACGGATTCTCGGTCGCCGGAACCGTTGCGGGTAACGGTGTTACAAACGCGACCGTCGACACCAATCGTATCCGTCAGTCTCTCGCGATGGACGCCGTCACGCTGACCGATTCGATGGCGATTACGCTAAACAATCTGCTGATCGATCAGTCCGGATTTCGCGGCATCGGAGTCGATAACAGTTCGGCCACGATTTCAAACACCACACTCAGCACCATTGCTGACGACGCGATCGAGATCAACAACGGAGCGGGAAGCAACACAGTTGACATCACGACGACAACGATCAGTGATACCATGGGAGAAGGGATTGACGCCAATCTGGACGGAGCCGGTGACCTCACAGTTTCCGTTCAGCAGACTTCCATTGCCTCCGCTGGCAATGCATTTTCTGCGATTGAAGACGCTGCTTCTACGGGAGACCTCTTCGTCGCCGTGGCCAACACATCTGCAGGAGCGACGGTCGGTAGCGGATTCATCATTGACGGATCGATGGGGGCCGGCACAACGTTTGTTTCCCAGTTTGATTCGAACACGGTTACAGCTTCGAACACGGTGCCAGCTCCGGACATCGGCGGAGTAACCTTCATGGATGTCACGTTCGATGCTGCCGCCCCTGGAGGAGGTGTTCCGGTTTCGATGACGAGTCTGACTGTTGGTTCATCGGCAGGTGGAGTGACCGGGATCGGAGTCTCCTTTGTCAATACCACAGGCGACGTTGACATGGGCGATGTTGACATCTTCAACAGCGAAGGAGCAGGACTGTTCGTCGACACGTCGCCAGGCGTGACACTTAGAAGCCAGACAGGTAGCACCATCAACACGACCGCAGGGCCGGTTCTGGACCTGACGGATGTCACCACGGCACTCGTCTTTGATTCAGTGAACTCAAGCAACAGCCCGAACCGAGCTGCCAGCTTCGTTATGGTCAATGGATCACTCACTGTGACAACCACGACAGCAACCGATGCCGTCAATGCACCGTTTAACTATGACATTCCAGCAGGATTCATGTTTGACGCGAACTTTGGCGATACAACGATCAACAGCCTGCAGGGGCCTCTTATCACCGACAACGAGATGCCTGTTGATGTCACGGGACTGACCACGACCTACAACCCATTGCAGATCATCTTCCCGTAGCATTCGCCTGCAAGCTTGCCTATTCGCCAATGGCAGAGTGTCATGGCCTCACTTGCGTGGCCATGCTCCACGGCACTGCATGCTCACGCCAGCGAGAGCATGGCACCCACTTCTTGTGCCAGCACCGTCACGTTGTCTCGAGGACGCTTGAGATCGTGTCGGCATTCTGCTGAGAACGGACGACGATTGTCACTTTGTCCAGAGCGAACTCGTCGCCGACCACGTTTCTGAATGCTAGTGCAAAGTCGTGAATTGACATGGGCCCGTATCCTGTCGCCAGTGTTGGCATCGTAATGGTTCTCGCCCCGAGATCTGCTGCTGACCTGAATGCCGTTGTGAGTGTCTGCTGAACAAGTTCGACAGATGAGTCATAGAACGGGTCGATTGCGACCGCATGGAGGATAGACTGAAACGGCAACGTACCGGCCGACGTGACAACAACAGACGCCGCAGGGAGAGCCTTCACGCTGTTGCGCTGCAAATGTGTATTGAGTTCATCCTGAATCTCAGGGCACTGCTCGCGAATCGCTCCGTTGACACCACCAGACATTGCCAGCCATGGGTTTGCTGTGGATATCAGGACGTCGGACGCTTCAGCAAGCACGTCGCCCACTTTGACGCAGGTTCTCATCATGGCGCCCCCTGAAACGGCAATACTTCTACTCAGGTTTTGCCTTTTCTGTCTCATGCCTCAGCAGCGGAAAGAAGATTACGTCGCGGATGCTGCGGCTGTCGGTGAGTAGCATCACCAGTCGATCGATACCGATTCCCAGACCACCGGCGGGTGGCATTCCGACCTTCAGAGCCTTCACGAAGTCGTGATCCATTTTGGCCATTGAATCTTCTTCGTCCTGGCCTTCCAGTTGCGTTCGAAACAGCTCTTCCTGCAGGCGAGGGTCGTTGAGTTCTGTGTAGGCGTTGGCCAGTTCCATGCCCTTTACAAACAGTTCAAATCGTTCCGCGATGTCCGGATCGTTCTGCTTTCTTTTCGTGAGCGGACAGATGGAGGCAGGATAGTCGATGACAAACACAGGTCCCTGGAGATGGTCTTCCACGGTTTCCTCAAAAACATCGTTGACGATCACATCCGGGTGCTTTCCATCGGTGTCCATTCCCAGTGACTTCGCTTTGGCTTCTACGGCCGCCGCATCCTTCATATCGCAGCCAGCATGCTCTGCAAATAGCTCTGCGTAAGGCCGACGTGGCCACGGCGGCGTGAAGTCAATGGTATCATCGCCCCATGGAACGATATAAGAACTACAAACAGTCTGAGCAGCATTGGTGACGATTTGTTCCGTGAGATCCATCATGCTGCGGTAGTCGCCGTAGGCCTGATAGATTTCGATCATCGTGAATTCAGGATTGTGAGTCGCGTCGACTCCTTCGTTGCGGAACACGCGTCCGATTTCGAAAACGCGTTCGATGCCGCCCACCATCAGCCGCTTCAAATGCAGTTCGAGGGCAATTCGAAGATACAATTCCATATCGAGCGTGTTGTGATGTGTCACAAACGGCCGCGCGGCGGCTCCTCCTGCGATCGAATGCAGCACGGGTGTTTCAACTTCGTGGAATTCCTGTTTGCGAAGAGTCTGACGGACTGAGTCGATGATGCCCGATCGCTTGAGCATGCGGTCCAGCACACCATCGTTGTAGATCAGATCGAGATACCGTTGCCGTAACAGCGTCTCCACGTCCTTGACGGCATGGAATTTTTCCGGCGGCTGAGCGAGTGATTTACACAGAACCGTCAGATGAGTGACCTTAACGGATGGTTCCCCGGAATCTGTCCTCCACGTAATACCGTCGATGCCGATCAGGTCACCCAGGTCGAGAGCGCTCATCAATGCCCACTGATCTTCACTGAGATCGCCACGTGAGAAGAGCAGTTGAATGCGTCCGGTCTGATCCTTGATGTCATAGAATCTTAATTTACCGGCTTTGCGGCGAAGCATGATGCGGCCTGCCAGCCGAACTTCGGTCCCCGACTCCCCCGATTCTTCCGGAATCGAATCCAGCACCTTCCCGATTGCCCAGTGGTCGTCGAATCGCTGTCCCCACGGATCCTGTCCAAGAGATTCGATCTTCTCCAGTTTTTCGATTCGAACTTTTTCAAAGCGATCGGCCATGATCGTATTCCGCACCTTCCGAGTTGGTCGCCCGGATTAGCACCGGTGACCGGAGTGATAGATCTGAATGTGACTGCAGAAGCGTTTGATCGCGTCCGACAGCACCGCTGCGTATTAGAGCAGGTTCCGGACTGGCGGGAACCGTCGTCTGACGACTCGTTCGAATCCAACAACGGACGTCTATCGAAACGATGCGATCCGGTTGTTGAGGCCTGAAGCAAGGCTGGGGCCACTGGCATTTGCAGTGCGGTCCAACTGCGTGACTCTCTCAGAATCCAGTCTGGACCGCGCACAAAAAAAGCCGAGGGGACTCCTCGGCGATTCCTGTATCGGACAACTCTCTGCGTCCCTGATGGGACGACTAGAGAGGAAGTGCTTCAGTTGAACTGGGCTCATCTTTGGCTTCACCAAAATCGCAAAGCTCTTCGCGAACGATATTCGTTGAACGCGGTGCCTCAATTCCCACTCGAACCGAATTGGGACCAATCCTGACAATCGTGATGGCCACGTCATCCCCAACCAGGATCCGCTCTCCCGCTTTTCTTGATAGTACCAACATCTCTTCTTCGCTCCTTCTGTTTCGGACTTCCGTGTACCGATCGAAATCATCGACTCGTCGCTGCCTCCGCCCCTTCAGCAGATCCTGCCGGAATCACATTGACTGCGACATCAGAACGATAGCAGTCTACCAAAAAGCTGCAAACCCCAATCTGAAAGTTTTAAGCCTGCCCACAAAACAGGCAACCGGCGAGACCTCAGAGTTGCTTAAGTTTTAGGCACCGCAATAAAAGCTGCCACTGTGGCAGCTTGCGGCTTGTGTTTTCTCAGGTGAGATGGTCTCCTTCGAGCAGAATGAGTCACTGTTGCCCTCGGGCGAGGCACTCCCTTCTGTGGCGGACCGACAGATGAATTCTTCGTGAATGCAGAAGGTCAGGCCGGCCTCTGACCGGCCGGCCCCAGCGTTCACCAGACTCGGAAAATCAGAAACAAGAGGAAGAAGAGACATGCTTCGAGTGGGGATCGTCGGAATCGGATTCATGGGATACACGCACTTCGAAGGCATCAGCAGCCTTCCGAACGTGGGCGTATCGGCAATCTGCACCCGCAACGAGAAGAAGCTGGCGGGAGACTGGACGAGCATTCAGGGGAACTTCGGCCCTCCAGGAGGCCAGGTCGACGTTTCTGAACTGGCGACGTACACCGACTACAACGAGCTGATCGCCGATCCCAACGTAGATCTCGTCGACATCTGCCTTCCAACCGATAAACACAAAGAAGTGGCCATGGCCGCCATCGCGGCTGGGAAGCCGGTACTTATCGAGAAACCGATCTCTGTCAGCCTGGATGATGCTCGGGAAATTGTCGCAGCAGCATCGGCGGCCAATGTGCCACTGTTTGTGGCTCATGTTCTGCCCTTCATGCCCGAATTCGCCTACGCCGCAGAGACGATTCGGTCCAGGACACACGGGAAACTGCTCGGAGGCCATCTGCGCCGAGTCATCTGTCCACCGGACTGGTCCAGCGACATGTCCGATTTCCGGAAATTGGGCGGATGGGGAATTGATCTGCACATTCACGACAACCACTTCATCGCCTACGCGTGCGGCAGGCCAAAATCAGTGTACTCACGCGGCCTGCTGCAGGATGGCATGGTCAACCATGTTCACACCTCGTATGCCTGGGATGGTGACAGCCCCGCGATCACCTGCGTCAGCGGCGGCATCGCAGCCAGTGGGCTTCAGTTCGGCCATGCGTTTGAGTTCTACTTTGAAAACGCGACCCTGCTGTTCGAAGCTGGAACCTACGGCGGCGAGTGGGTTGTCGATCGGCCGCTATCTCTGATCCTGAACGACGGGACCATTTCATCCCCTGAACTCAACAGCAGTGACAGCTGGTGCGCCGCCTTCACAGAAGAACTGCGTACCGTGGCCGCCAGTCTTCAGGACGGGCGATCTGCGGGGCCGCTGGATGCCCAGGCGGCCCTGGATGCGCTTGAGATCTGCTACGCCGAAACTCAAAGCATCGAAACGGGCCTCGTAACTGAAGTCTGACTCCGTCCCTGTCGGATTGAGAACGCTGAGTGTGGCCGGGGTTGGAGTGAGGACCAAGCCAAATCCCGGGGCTTCCTTCGTAAACTCAGTCCAGCCCCGGCCACCCCTTCCAAGACACACTCGCTTGATTGTTCCGTAACGTTGCTTACCGACTTGTTTGGCAGAAACGTTCGTTTTCAAACCGGTGTTTTTTTCGGACGCTCGAGAGATTCACGGTAGTATCGACCAGGCCGACCAACCAGACTGACCTGATACCCATTGACGCATGGGATGGTCACCTTTACAGCATCCCTGAAGAACAGGCGACTTCATGTCAGGAATCGTTCGCTCGGTATTGTGTCTGGCCCTGTTCCTTTCAGTCCGGGCACATGCCGGCAACACGCCCGGTGGCAAATCGAGTTTCATTCACAGCATGGCCCCTGTGTCCGCTGGTGACTGGGCGAGCTACAACTGCAACGCGACCGGCTGGCGTTTCAACGCTCACGAAACGTCACTCAGCCCTGCCAACGCCAGTCGTCTGGAACTGAAATGGCAATTCCCGCCGACGGACTCACAGGAAAAGATCGGCGTGATTCACGTCACACCGTCTGTCGTGGATGGCTACGTCTACTTTGGAACGGCGACACTTCCCGAGTTCTTCTGCCTGAGCCCGGAAGGTGAGGTCGTCTGGCAGTACACCGTTCGCAACCTCGCGAACGCAGGATTCGAAAAGATCGATCACAGTCGCGGCCTGATTCCTCAATCCGGCGTTTACACGTCGGCGCTGGTCACAGACGACAGCGTGTACTTTGGCAATGGCGCCGGAGTCATGTTCTGCCTGGACCGAGCGACAGGCGAAGAGAAGTGGCATATCAATTCCCGGTACGAACCATTTCCGGGCGCTCATCATGCCAACCTGGTGATGGGTTCTCCGATCCTGGCCGATGGCAAGGTCGTATTCGGCGGTGGAGCGTACGAGCATTCGCTGCCCGTCAGCCCAGGCTACGATTGCTGTTTCGGAAGAGGCTTCGTTGTGGCGATGGACCCGAACACCGGCGAGATCACATGGAAGTACGACGTCGGTCCAACACCTGAGAAGTTTGATCCGCCACTCACCGTCGAAACACCCTATGGCTCACGTGAATACCAATACGGTCCGTCAACCAGCAGCGTCTGGAGTTGTCCATCCTGGGACGAAGAAACCAACACCGTGTTCTTTGGAACAGATGTCCACAATTCACCTCGCCGTCCGACTCCGGATGACCCTCGCAACTACACCGAGCACTCGGCCGCCGTCATCGCGGTCGACGCAGCCACCGGAAAGGAACGCTGGGTGTCGCAGGTTTCGGAAGGCGACGTCTGGAACTTCACCATTCCGTCCTACGACAGAAATACCGGCCGCTACAAAGATCAATCCATCGGCGACACACCAAAGATCTACACTGTCGACATCGACGGCAAGACGACCAGGGTTGTCGGATCCGGATGCAAGAATGGTGGTTACTACATCATGAATGCATCCACCGGAGACATCATCGCTCAAACGCCGATCTACACCGGTCCTCCGGTTCGAGACCCGCAGGTCGACCCGCGAACGCTCGCCCTGCCCAGTCCAATTGGCGGCCTGCAAACAGGATGCGCGACAGACGGTGTGCGCGTCTTCACAAACGGAATCGACATGCTGCCGGTGAGGCCTCGACCGGGCGAAGTACGGAGGGCTCCAACTGGAGGACGCGTCACGGCGATCTCGCTGGACACCAGCAACGAGTACTGGCGGCACAATCGTCCAAAGATTGATTGGATCGGCGGCACAAAGGAGAATCCACTGTTCCGCGACAGTGGTGATCCGATTGCCAGTGGAATTGCGGCCGCGAATGGGCTGGTGTTTTGCACCACTTTCAGCAGCAACAAGCTACTGTGCCTCAACGCCGAAACCGGTGAGTTGCTCAAAGACTTCGACCTTGGTCCGGTCCTGTGTGGTCCATCCATTTCGCGAGGGCAGATCTACGTTGGCACGGGCAATACGCAGTTCACCGACACTCCCTCGGAGGCATTCTTCCCAAAGAAGTACACCGGCGAACTGAAGGTCTTTGGACTCAAGACCGAGTAGACCGCGTTCCTCACACGTACTGGACAGATTCATCATGCGTTGCATGCTTACAACGGTCTGTATCTTCGTGACGGTTTGGGTGCCGGTCAGCTATGGCGAAGAGCAACCTCTGACACTCGACGCGCGTGTGACACCGATCGCGTTCCGATCACCGGGACGGGCCGTGCAGCTGCGTGACGGCCAGTTCGGAGCCGTATCAAAAGGAAAGTATCTCACCAGCAACGATGATGGCAAGACGTGGACGCCTGCCGGAACAATCGCTCTCGGAGAAGGCCCCACCGTCGATGGAGGATTGCTTGTCTCTGATGGAAACAACGGACTTGTCCTGGTGCATCGGGACGATTCGAGCATGATTCTCGAACGCACTCCCGACAACATGCCACTGCCCGGGGCGAGACTTCAGGTCTGGTGCATTCGCAGTGCCGACGGAGGAAAGACCTGGACAGACCATACTCGACTGATCGATGGATTCTGCGGAGCAATGATCGATGGCATTCATACCAGCACCGGTCGCTTCGTGATTCCGCTGCAGGAGCTGCGTTACGATCCACCTCGGCACGTGACTGTTGTGTTTTCGTCAGCAGATGGCGGGCAGACCTGGACGCGAAGCGAGGATCTGGACATCGGCGGCCACGGTATCGAAGACGGCTCATTTGAAGCAACCGTGACCGAACAAGCTGACAGTTCCCTGCTGATGTTTCTACGAACCACGCGCGATACCATCTGGCAATCCGACAGCACCGACGGCGGAGTCACCTGGACAGCTCCTCAGCCAACGAACATCACTGCATCCAACTCTCCCGCATATTTACTCACCCTGACAAGCGGGCGACTGGCGCTCGTGTGGAATCCAGTGAGTCCCACCGACGGACGCCCGTGGCCTCGTCGCATCAAACCCCGCTACGCTGAGAAGCCCGATAGCGTGTATCGCGAGGAACTGCTGTTTGCACTGTCTGCCGACGGCGGGAAAACCTGGACAGCACCCGTCGTTATCGCCAGACAACCGGGAGCACGACTTCGGTATGCCTATCTGATCGAGAACAAGCCGGGCCAAATCCGACTGGCTCTTCGCGGCAAATGGTACGAACTCTCCGAACAGAACTTTCTGGTTCAATAGCGCCGAACCGCTGCAGCTGCGAGGAAAATTGTAAAATGTCATCCACGATCACTCGACGCGCGGCCATTGCCACGGTCACCGCGTCGCTCTCCACACTTCAAACGCGGTCGCACGGTGACAGTGTCGTCCCTGGTCGTTCCGACCAGACGCTCGACCGCATCTACGGAATGCTGATCGGCTCCTTCATCGGAGATGCAGCCGGCGGTCCTGTTGAGTTCGCCGCAGCTGAAGTTGTCACCGATGTGATGCCAAATGCAAGAGCATGGCCCGACTCGCAGAAGCTCAACAACGACCACCTGCTGTATCTTGCCGATTCGTTTCCGCTGCTGTCGTATGAAGTCCTCCGGCCCGATGCGGCACCCTACGGTCCATGGAAAACGAACGCGCCGACCGGCACGATTACTGATGATTCGCGGATGAAGATCATCCTGATGAGAGCCATCCAGCGGTCCGTCAATGACCAGGAAGGAACGCTCACACAAGCCGACATTGCCCGCGAGATCCTGCGGTTTCAGCCCCGAACAGACGAGGCGCCCGACGACATTCTTGAGGCACTTATCACGGAAGGAATGGCCGAATACCGTCTCGCGTCGCGCTGGCTACTTGGCGAACGCAACGAAGCGGTGGCTCTTCCAGTGGAACGATTGTGGGGCGGCGTCGCCAATTGTTCCGGCCAGATGATGCTGCCACCTCTGGCAGCATTGTTTTCCGGCAAACCGGAACAGGCCTATCGGCTGACGTACGCCCTCGACTTCATCGACACACCCAAGGCACGCGACATGTGCGCGGCTCTTAATGCAGGTCTGGCTGCTGCACTGTCTTCTGACCTGAACAACAGTTCGCCGCGGGAACGCTGGACTGCGTTGATGGATGCCATGACAATCACAGATCCGTTCCGGTATCGCGACATCCGCTACGTCGGCCGCCCTCTGCATCGATGGCTGAATCTCGCTCGTAGTCTCGCTGCAGATGCAAAGGGATCTCCTGCCGCGTTGTACCATCTGCTTGAGACCAAAGGCAGCCCCGTCTATTGGTGGGATGCACACTTCACATTGCTGGTGCCTCTGGCAATGTTGTATCTGTGCAACTTCAACGCGCTCGCCGCCATGCACTTGTGCCTCGACTTCGGTCACGACACTGATTCTTACGCTCAGGTTTTGGGAGCGATGGCCGGTGCGGTCCACGGCAGCACATTGTTCGCAGCTGCCCATCAGGAAGCTGTTGCCGTACGACTCAAAGCAGACTTCGGTGAAGACTTACAACGCTGGTCACAGACGCTTAGTGCCGGCACCGTTCACGACGGCGCAATACGGTGACTTGTTATCGCAGCTGACTTGAACGAGCCGCAACGACTACAAGGAGAAGTTGACTGATCCGGTCTGAAGCGCTGGATGGATGAACGGCGGGCTATCGGTCCATCAGCACTTGTCGACATTGTGCTCCGATGAAGATTGAACCGGTTACCAGGATGAGACCTGCGTTGCCTGCGAGTGACTTCGCCTGGTGGATTGCTTCCTCTGGATCCGGCGCAGTATGAATTGATACCCGACTGTCCGTTTGGCGGACCTTCGATTCGAGTTCTTCCGGAGCACAGCTTCGAGGATTGTCCTGATAACGCGTGACAACCACGTGATCGAACTGTGGCAGCAGAGCGGCCAGCATGCCGTCGATGTCTTTGTCGAGACTGGCGGCAAAGATCAGCACTCGCGGGCGTTCTGACCAGTGGGATTCCTTCAGTGTTTCTGTGATCGCGGATGCCGCATCCGGGTTATGGGCGGCGTCCAGAATGATCACGGGCTGGTCGCCAACCAGTTCGAATCTCAGCGGCCACTTTGCCTGATGCAGCCCCCTCCTGACGGTCTCCGGTGTGATTGAGGGGTACGGTTCAACAAGCAGATCGACAGCAGCCAGGGCAAGAGCTGCATTCTCGGCCTGATGATGACCGACCAACGGAATCTGCAGATCGGAGTATTCGCGCCGTGGTGTCATCACATGAAACCGCTGACCGTCCCGCGATGTCGATTCGACTGTCAGTTGTACGTCCGTGGGCAGCCGAGTCACCGGAGCATCCCGTCGCGCAGCTGTTTCTTCGCACAACGCGATCACTTCCGGTTGGGTGACTCCAGTGACAAGTGGAACTCCTTCCTTGATGATGCCTGCTTTCTCATAGGCGATCTTCTTCACACTGTTTCCAAGGATGGAGGTATGGTCAAGGCTGATGTTGGTTATGACAGTCACCACCGGAGAACAAACATTTGTACAATCCAGTCGGCCTCCCAGTCCTGTTTCCAGAACGGCAATTCGGACGTCATTTCGGTCAAAGTACATCCACGCCAACAACGTGGCGACTTCGAAATACGTCGGCGGATTCTCCTGCAGATCCTGATCGGCTTCTGCCAGACACTGTTGCAGCTCGACAACCATCTCCGTCAGTTCTTCGGGTGATGGCTGACGTCCCGACACCGTCATACGTTCTTCGAAATCCTGCAGGTGGGGTGATGTGAACAGACCAGTTGGAATGTCTGACGCTCGCAGGATTGATTCCACCATCGCCGCCGTCGAACCTTTGCCCTTCGTGCCGGCGATGTGGACGCTCGGAATTCGCTGTTCCGGAGATCCGATCAATTGCAGCAGACGTCGGACGCGCTCAAGCTGAAAATGAGGCGACGTGCGAACGGGCGGCACGCGTTCGTAGTCGATGCGTTCAAAGATCCATTGAACCGCATCGTCATAGGATTTCGCCGGCAAGAATGACTTCCTGTCCATGACTGCAACTCACAAACTATACCAGCCGCACAAGGCGGTCACCTGTCGCATCTTAGTGAGTTGACTGATTCGGTTCTTTGCGGAACGGGTGCCGAGTGCCGGAGAATACGCGAAGTTATGGTCGGCGGTTGCCAGTGCAGCCTGCACGTCGACCAGCTCCACGGTCGAGTTTCCTCGCCGAGCCGCGCGCCAGCGTGCGAGCCACATTGCGATGGGATACATCAACGCCAGTGCCTGAAAACCATCAACGACGGACAGGTCGTAACACGCAACGCCACAAAAGTGAACGCCCTGAATCTTGACCCTAAAATAGCGTTCGAACAGTTCATCAATCTCCGGACGACGCGCGTTGAATGATTGCTCCAGCTGCCCGAAGGAAGCTCGACTGTCCGGCAGTCGGCCGAATGCCGCGACAACCGAAGTCGGTTGATTGATTTCCGGAATCGCTCCCATCCCGGAACTGAATCGCAATACTGACTGAAGCAGTCCCAGGCGAACTCCGATCCCACCACGATACAGAGCGTCGGTGTCGTGTCGCGCCATCTGAGCCACCAGTTGGCGAAACATCATCTTTCCCAGTCGAGACGGTTTGAGCACCGGCAGATCATTGTCCGGTTGGGCCCGTGCTGACGCGTCCAGCATCAGATTCAGGTAGTCCTGCAGCTTACTTCCTCGGACAGATTCAAACGAGGACTGTTCCACCAGCGTCATCCATTCCAGAATTCTCAACAGACGAACGGTGAAGTTCACACTGTTGTCCTGTAACGCGGAATCCAGGGCCTCGATAAATCGATTGACGTCGGTCCAGGGAAGTTTTTCATTACCGTGGATGACCGGTGGTTCGATCGAAATGCGGCGACCGGAAATGACTTCGCCACACATCTGCTGAAGCGCAGGTCGTTGGTCTTCAACCGAAGTTCCAAGATTCTGCACGACAGACGGACAGCTGAACCTCAGGCTCGTCGTGATGCGAGAACCTCGCGGATGAAATGCATATGGATAAACCTGACAGGCCAGCGGTTTTGCTGGTTCACCGAACTTCGCGTGAATGCGGCAAAGGCCGTTGTCGTCCAGAAAGACGCACGAACCGTCATCCTTGTGAGCGAGACGCCAGGTTTTTGCACCGACCTTCGTTATCACAGGACGCTCCATTGGGACACCGTCCTCCTGCGTCCAGCCCTGTTTCTCGATGCGTCGTTTCTCTTCTTCTGTGATCTCGATGAGGTGTTCGCGGCAGCAACCACCACAGTTGTGGCAGCTCCAGTTCTGGATCACGGGAAGTTTCAGGCTGACGTTCGCCATGATGTATCTGGAACTCGTTTCCCGTTGGTAGTGCGGCCTTCAGAGGAGAACAAAACCTGTATGTGTGTCCTGGCCTCGCTCGCGCGGCCATGTTGCCGGGCTGCAGCTTACACGGCCGAGAGCAGAGCACCCAGCACTGACCTTAAGCATTGGACGACAATCAGGGAATTGTCGAACGAAATGGCCACTCCGGACTTCCGGGAGGATCCGGCATCGACGGAGTCTTACCCAGCCCGTAGTCTTCCGGCTTTCTGTTGGCGTCGCTCCAGTAAGTCTTTGCGTTGATGAATCCGTAGAAACTGGGATAGAACGGATCAACAAAGTCGACCTTCGCCGATTCCGGGACGTCGCCTCCCGTCAGGAAAATGGCCGCGTTTACGATCATTCGTCTCAGGTCTTCATTTACCAGATCAACAGATGCTCCCGCTGTCGTACAGAACGACTTGCCTGTGCCTTTTCCATCCGGAGTAGTGTAATCGTGAAGCCACGCGAGCGGCTGCATCGGACTGTTCCTCGGATCGTCCGTCAGAATCGGCGATTTGGGATCGAGCGTCTCAGTGATGGCGCCTCGCAGGAGAATCTGATCTGCGTCAGTCAGATGCACAACACCGTACACATCGCTCGGCGCGAAGACATCCTTCACGCCAGACAGAACTGGATGCCCCGCGTTGGCTTCTTCGATGACTCCGCGAGCGCCCTCTCGTTTGTGTCGACCGTGATGGCTCACCCATTGCTCACCCAGCACCTTGAGACCAAACTCCCCGTAGCTGATGTCTCCAAAGGCTCCGGCTCCATTGAACGCGTGCGTGGCCGTGCGGATCCCGATGACCGGTTTTCCGGAGTTCAGAAATGCGGTGATCTGTCGAGCCTGTTCGGCGGATGGCTGCCGGAAACGTGTCCCGATGAGCATCAAGTCGGCATCGTTGAGTGTTTCGAGTCCTCGGAGTCCCTTCTGGTTGTTGGGATCGATGTAGTCCGCGTCATCCGGTCCGAACGAAAACAATACCGTACAGTTGAAGTCGTGGTACTGGCTGAGGATCTTTGCCAGCATCGGCATCGATTCTTCGGTGCGATACTCTTCGTCGCCCGCAACCAGCACGATGTGCTTCGTGCTGTCACTGGCGTGGGGCGCTTTGAGTTCCAGCCGGTCAGCTGCGTGAGCCGTTTGCGGGCTCGTGGACATTATCGCGATCAGCCCAATACTGAAAACCGTGTGTAGGGTGGAGAAAAGTGAGCGGTTCATTGAATGCCCTGGCAGTATCGGGTCCGGTGGACTGCATACGGAATGCGGAGCAGGAGAGATTCCCAAGAGTCGTAGTATGATGACGGGGTGCAAAGGGCGGCGTCAAGTAATCGCATTCGCTGCCGGGCGATCTTCCGCTACCATGCAGGTACGACTCTTCTTACACACATCGCACTATGACTGTATCAGTGTTCTCGTATGAGACGATTAGTTCAGATCCCACTCTTGCTGTTTGCCATGCTGCTTACCGGTGCCATCGGTCTGCGATTGCTTACAGGGCAGGCCATGCTGGATTGCTTCTATCAGGCTGTCATTCTATTGACGACAGTAGGCAGCCGGGAACCTGAACCACTTACCGCAGCAACAAAGATCTTTGTGCTAATCTATCTGGCAGGCGGATTGGGTGTGTTCACGTACAGTGCCTTTCAATTTGGTCAGATACTGGTCAGCGGTGAACTGAGAAATTTTCTGGAGCGACGACGAATGAAAGCGGCTACCGACAAACTATCAGATCACTTCATTATCTGCGGCTTCGGAAGAATGGGAACGACCCTGTGCGACTACCTGCATCGACGTCAACAGCAGTTCGTCATCATTGATGAGAATCCGGAGTTGATGACGGATGAAATGAGGGCTGCTGGATGGCTGTTTGTTCATGGCGACGCCACTCGGGACGAAGCGTTGCGCGAAGCCGGAGTCGCCAGAGCACGCGGACTCACCACCGTGCTTCCAACCGACGCCGACAATCTCTACGTCGTCCTTTCTGCCAGACTGCTGGCATCTGATCTGCAGATCGTCGCTCGTGCCAGTGATGAACGTGCAGCGGAAAAGATGCAAAGGGCCGGAGCAACCCGCGTCATCAACCCGCTCTCGTCCGGAGCAACAAAGATGGCTCGTTTGATGTTGTCGCCCAGCATTGAGAACTTCGTGGAGGTCGCGGAGTCTCACGGAGTCGAATGGGAAATCGCAGACGTGCAGGTCCACGACAGGTCGCCTCTGGCTCAAAAACGTATCAGCGAAACACCCTTGAGAGAGGCTGGCATTATTCTGCTGGGAGTCTGCAAAAGTTCAGGTGAGACTCACTTTCCGCCGCCGTCTGATTTGACGATCGAAGCAGGCGACAGTTTGTTCGCCTTCGGAAAGTCAGACCGAATGTCCGCATTCCCGAGCCTGCTGGATGGAACTCCTGCGCAGTCGACAGTGGAATAGTGAGTTCGGGTTCTCACTTCGACTTTGCAACTGGAGTACTCTGTGGTGTGTTCAAACCTGCGTCTGCTGCCGCTAATTGCAGCAGCAATCACGCTGACATCATCAACACTGTTGGCTCAGAAGCCTGACCAGTTCTATGAACTGGGGCCGGACTCACTCGAACAGGAAGGCGTTCCTCGCGGAGAAGTCAACGGGCCGCATGTGCTTCCGTCTGAAGCCTATCCGGGGACGCAGCACACGTACTGGGTCTATGTACCCTCTCAGTATGACGGTTCGTCCGAAGCGTCCATCATGATTTTTCAGGACGGCCACGCTTACATGAGACCCACGGGACAGATTCGGGCGACGAATGTACTCGACAATCTCATCCATCGCCGCGAACTCCCGGTGATGCTGGCCGTCTTCATCAATCCGGGCCGCACGCCGGAACAAAGAGAACCCGGCCCGCTCAACTGGGGCGATCGAGGCACCAATCGTCCGACGGAATACAATTCCCTGGACGATCGCTACGCGCGCGTCATCGTTGACGAACTCATGCCGGAACTCCACAAGAGCTACACCATTTCGCGAGATCCCGACGATCATGGAATCGGGGGAGCCAGCTCCGGAGCGATCGCAGCACTCACAGTCGCGTGGCACCGTCCGAATGAATTCCGCAAAGTGCTCAGCATGGTCGGCAGCTTCACGAACATTCGCGGAGGCCACGTCTATCCCGAACTGATTCGCGAATCAGAACCAAAGCCCATCCGAGTCTTCTTTCAGGACGGCCGGAATGATAATCGAGGAGACCGACGTGGGAAATACGATCCGGAGTGGGACTGGTACCTGCAGAACGTCCGCATGGTCGAAGCGATGACGGAGAAGGGCTACGACATCAATTACGTCTGGGGAATCGGCCGCCACAGCGCTCGCCACGGGGGAGTTATCCTCCCCGAAATGATGCGCTGGCTCTGGCGAGACCACGGAACGTCAACAGACCCCAACGACGCCGTCGAGCGTGCCTTCAATGCTCCCACGAAGGACGAGTAGTTATAGACTGGGCTGGGCGCAGCGAAACCCGGCCAGGAGTGCAGTACTCAACCTTGCTCCTCAGCCGCTTGCTCACCTGCCGGAGCCCGCTTCTATGGCCGCACTGTGACACTCGACCATTCTCATGAGCACTCATGTAAGAGCCAATGAGGCAGTGTCGGACAATCCCGTGTCATCGGTTGAGAGTAGAACCGCCAGTGGTTTGCGGCACCAGCGTCGGGATGCTTCGACTCTAGGAACCGCATCGTTGCCTTCGTTCTGGATGCTCCATGCCGCATGGTTCAGCAGGAGTGCGCCGGCATAGGTTCTGGCGAGACTTAACGCTAACGCACGTGCTCCAGCCTGCACGGCGTCGGGTCGCAGATCTGGCAGTTGTTGGCAGTATTCCATTAATCGTGACAGCGATTGTTCGACCTGGACGCGCGCGTCTTTCAGATGTTTGTCCGCCGAACTGGATTTCACTTCTTCCAATAACCGTTTGCAGTCTTCAAACAGCGGCACGACAGCGCCTTCGCGTTCTCCGGCTCGCAGAACATCCAGGCTCAGGATGTTCGTAGTCCCTTCCCAGATAGGCAGCACCTGAGCGTCACGCAGCAACTGCGGGAGTCCGGTATCTTCCACATACCCCGCTCCACCGAAACACTCCAGGATCTCCGAACAGACCGCAACCGTTTGTTTGCCGGTCGATAGTTTTGCCAGTGGCGTCAGGATTCGCAGCAGTGCTCGTTCGGATTCCGAGGCGGTGTTGCATTCTTCCTTTCCGAGCAATTCCGCCAGCCGCATCGAAAGTTGCAGGCCGCCTTCGAATTCCGTCTGCAGATCGGCCAGAGTTTCCAGGTGCAGAGGTTGTTGACTGAGCAGTCGTCCGAACGCTTCGCGTCGACTGGAGAAATCACGAGCCAGCGCGATGCCTCGTCGCATGTATCCCACGGCGCAAATCGCGTTGTAACTGCGAGTGATGTTCAACAAAGCGGCCGCTTTGCGGACTCCGTTTCCTGGATCTCCCAGCATGGTGGCCCGCGTTCCGTTCAGATCCAGTTCGGCCGTTGGTAAAGCGCGTGTACCCAGCTTGTCCTTGAGTCGCCGGACTTCGATGCCGTTGAGGCTGCCGTCTTGGTTGCGAATCTCGACATAGAACAGCGACAGGCCACGCGTACCGGGAACACGGTCATCCGTGCGCGCCAGAGTGAGCGCCATTTCAGAAGTCACAGCCGACGTGAACCATTTGTTTCCATGCAACAGCCATTCGCCGTCGCGTTCTCCGGGAATCGCTACGGACAGACTTTTGCCCACATCAGAACCACCTGTGCGTTCGGTCATCCACTGACCGCTTGTCCAGAACTCCTTGATGTCTCTGGTTGTGAGTCGCTCGAACGCTCGGGACTTGAGTGCATCGTCTCCCATGAGTTCCAGGACACGTGCGGCTCCGTCTGTCATCGCCAGCGGGCATGAGTAGATCGCGCTGGACGGATGAAACAGATACAAACGCGTCATCTGATGAATGCGTGAGTATTCGGCGTGTTGTCGTTCGTACGCGGTCGCAACAATTCCTTCGGTCGCGGCGATGCGTCGCATTTCGGACCATGCGTCCGAAATCCGTATCTCGTCCACTCGTTGTCCCCACGCATCATACGGCACGTGCACCGGAATCTGACTTTCTGCAGCAGCGGCGAGCGTCATCATTTCACCTGCAGCCAGCTCACCGAGTGATCTCAGGCCAGGAGAAATATCGTTCAGGACCTCCTCGGGAAGCAGCCGTCGCAGGCAGGATTGCAATGCCGAGTCGGTTGTAAACTGGTTGTGCAGTTGAGGAGGCGTCTGAAAGAACGAATCCATAAGGCTGATTCACCGGTCGAAGGAATACAGAAGCGGCGACATTCGGTACGATTGTGACACGGATTGAATGAAGGTCTATGCCGTCAGTGACAATTCGCATGTGCGTCCCGGAATCCAATCTGCCTTTCGGCAACAGTAGACGGAGAACTGTCCTGACTCAAAATGCACTCACTCCTCAGGAATCGTCAGACGCCAACAGTCAGCAGCGAGGCTGGCTGACTCGTCAGGCACCCTCCGCCTGGCTGCTGCCGCTGTCCGGGCTGTGGATTATGGGGCTGGACTGGATATTGTTTTCGTCGAATGCGGTGTCACTGGGCCTGGCCACCCCGATCAGTGTTGGCCTGGGATTTACAGTGGGGAGCATCGGTACACTGATCTTTCAGCGACGACTGGCTCGTGATCCGTGGTGGAAGGCCATCCCCAAGGCAGTCGTGGCCGGTGTGCTCGTCGGTGTTCCGTGGCCGATAGGAGGCACCATCGCGGGAGGCTGGATTCTGGTGGCTTCCGGTCTGAATCAGATCACTCGAAAACAGGACGGATGAATTCTGCCAGAAATGATTCAAACCATCGTCTTGTGGTCCGATTCTGGTCAATATCCGAATTGATGGGCACTCAAACACCACACGTCGCGGAATCACGAACAACAACCGGTGACGAGTGCAGCTTCGGGGGTTAATATAGCGGTCCCGCCTACATTGTGCTGAGTTCGCCATCTTCCTCCCGGAGCCTTCCATGTACGCGCCGTCAAGACTCAAACGCGCGTCGCTCTTTATCGTGCTGTTTCTGCTGACTTCGTCGGTCGGCCGGAGCGCCGATCTGCTGCCTGCAGAAGAAGAACTGTTCGAACGCTATGTACGGCCAGTGTTATCGGCTCATTGCATTGGCTGCCACGGTATCTCAAAGCAGGAGAACGGCCTGGACGTTGCCTCATTGCAATCACTGCTGCGTGGTGGGGATTCGGGCCCGGCGATTGTTCCCGGCAAGCCGGAGGAAAGTCTGCTGATGGAGGCACTGCGTTATGAGTCATTCGAGATGCCTCCTGATGAACCGTTGAAGGATGACCAGATCAAAGGCATCGCTGCATGGATCAAGGCGGGTGCTCCGTGGCCTGCGAGAACAGTTCTCAAACCGACGTCCCCCATCACCGACGAAGATCGCGAATGGTGGTGCTACCAGCCCATCAGCGATCCAGCCGTTCCCGACGTCGAAGACGAAGGCTGGTGCCGAAACGAGATCGATCGGTTCATCGTCGCGCGTCTTGCGAAGGACAACATTGCGCCGTCAGTTGAAGCCGAAAGAAAAACGCTCGCCCGTCGGGTTCACTTCGCACTGACCGGCTTACCGCCTGGACAATCTACCAACGCATTTGTTGCCGGAGAAGAAAGCTACGAACAGCTTGTTGAGCGGCTTCTGGATGAACCTTGCTACGGAGAGAACCAGGCGCGCTACTGGCTGGATCTGGTTCGTTACGCCGATTCGGACGGTTACCGAGCGGATCATCCTCGGCCGGAAGCAAAGAAGTATCGCGACTATGTCATTCGCTCCTTCAATGATGATAAGCCGTATGACCGGTTTGTAGTGGAACAACTTGCGGGAGACGAGATCGATCCTGGCAACATGGAAGCCCTCACGGCAACGATGTTCCTGCGTCTGTGGATCTACGAGCACAACCAACGTGATGTCGAGACTCAGTGGAGTCAGATTCTGGACGATATCACCGAAACGACGGCAGATGCATTTCTTGCTCAGGGTGTTCGTTGTGCTCGCTGCCACGACCATAAGTTTGACCCGTTGCTGCAGAAGGATTACTTCCGTCTCAAGGCCTTCTTTGCTGCATTTCAACCTCGGGAAGACATGCCTTTGGGGACTGTGGAAGAACGTGCCCTGTTTCGAGATCAGGAATCAAAATGGCTTACAGCAACGGCTGATATCCGACGGCAGCTCCATGAAATTGAAACGCCTGCATTACTTCACAATGCCACGAAGGAGGGATTTGACAAGTTTGTGGTGGAGATTAAATCGATCATGCAGATGCCGGCGGCCGACAGGACCCCCTATGAGCATCAGATCGCATCTCTCGCCATGCGTCAGTTGGAACTTCACCCGGATAAACTTCCGCAACAGTTGGATGAACAGACAGAGGAACGGCGGCAGGAACTGAGACGGCAACTGGCGAAATTTGATGGAATCAAACCAAAGCCGCTGCCAACGTTGAGTTTTGTGGCCAGCGACGTTGGTCCGGCTGCGCCGGTGACATTCATTCCAGATGACGAAAACAAATCGCCGATCGCCCCAGGTTTTCTCTCGATTCTGGACGACCAACCGGCGGCGATTGTTCCTCCGCCAAACTCGTTGCAATCGACCGGACGACGTACGGCTCTCGCTCGGTGGATCACCAGCCCGGAAAATCCATTGACGGCGCGCGTCATCGTCAATCGAATCTGGCAGCAGCATTTCGGAACCGGTCTGGTCGCGACATCCAGCGACTTTGGCCATCTTGGTACGCCACCGTCGCATCCCCATCTGCTCGATTGGCTTGCCAGTCGATTCATTGAGGATGGGTGGAGTCTCAAACGCTTGCATCGCCGGATTCTGACGTCAGCAACCTATCGGCAGACGACAGAACGAGGCGCCACGGAACAGCTTGTGCAACTGGACCCGGACAATCGGCTGTTGTGGCGAATGAGCCCTCGCCGTCTTTCCGGCGAGGAGATCATGGACACGATGCTCGATGCCAGTGGTGAATTGGTGTCAGCTAAAAGAGCCATCTACAAGCCGGTGATGCGCAACAAGCGCGACCCTTTGCTCGCACTCTTCGATTTTCCAGACCGAATCCGAAGCGCCGGGGAACGGCACCGGACCACCACGTCGCCGCAGGCTCTAATGCTTATGAATAATCCATGGGTCCTCGACCGAGCGATGAACATGGCGAAGAAGCACCGGGACAGGGACAGCCGTCAGCTGATTCAGCAGGCGTATGAGGACCTCTTCTTTCGGCAACCTTCTGAAGATGAGATCGCCATGGGCCAGGAATTCATCGATTCCTATGCCGCCGTCACGCCGCCTCCGCCGTCTTTTCGTATGGCAGAACTGAAGCCGACTTCACAAACGGCGATCGATTTGCGTCCGCAGGAAGAACCGGCTGTCAAAGTGCCGTGGTCAGCCGAATTGCCTGATGGAGACTTTACACTGGAAGCAAACGTATTGCTGCGATCTCTCTACCCGGATGCCTCTGTACGATCGATTGCCGGCCACTGGAATGGCAGCAAGAGGAGTGCTGGCTGGGCTCTGGGCGTGACTTCCGCGAAGAGTGCCTACAAGCCTCGCAACCTGATCCTGCAACTGGTCGGTGCTGATGAAACAGGAAAACAGCACTACGAAGTCGTCGCCTCCAATCTTCGCGTGGAACTTGATCGTCCTTACTATGTTGCCGTCTCCGTAGATCTTAGTGATTCAGCTCCCAGCGGAATCACATTCCTGCTGAAGGATCTGTCAACGCCGGATTTGCCCCTGCAGACAGCCAGTGTCGAACATCAAGTGGTGTCGAAGATCCGGCCCAAATATGAACTGGAAGTCGGCGGACGGTCCGGACATCATCGCTGGGACGGATTGATCTCCGGCGTTCGACTGCACAACGGAGCGTTCGACATTGCACGGGCTCCGCTGACATCCACGGACAACGTCGTTTTGAACCTTCCTCTGGGCGATGCCAATCAGCCAGGAAAAGACATTTCCGGCAACGGCCATCACGCTCAGATCGAACCCGATGCCAGTCGCCTGGGATCGCCACAGTTTCAGGCACGCGTTTCACTGATGCATGCTTTGTTGAATTCGAATGAGCTCATCTATGTTGACTGAACAGGACAGTTTCGACCGACGCGAGATGCTCCTGAAGGGCGGCGCCAGTTTCGGCGCGGTTGCTCTGGCCGGGATGATGAATCAGGCCAAAGCCGGATCATCCGCTGCAGGTCCGTCTCCGCTCTTAGCAAAGCTGGCTCACCGTCCGGCTCAGGCGAAGAGTGTCATCTTTCTGTTCATGGAAGGTGGTCCAAGTCACATGGACACCTTCGATCCGAAGCCGCTGCTGCAGCGACTGCAGGGCAAACCAATCCCGGATAGTTTCGAACGAGTCATCACAGCGATGGGAGAATTCGATTCCCCCGTTCTGGCTTCACAGCGCAAATGGAAGCAGCATGGCCAGAGCGGTCTGTGGGTTTCGGACTGGTTGCCTCACATTGCCGAACACGCAGACGACCTCGCCGTCATTCGATCCTGCTGGACGAACGGCATCAATCATTCCGGTGGTGTTTGCCAGATGAATACCGGCAGTCAGTTCGCCGGACGCCCGTCACTCGGAAGCTGGGTCACGTACGGACTGGGAACGGAAAACGAAAACCTGCCAGCCTATGTTGTGATGAAGGACAACAAGTCGGCCGTTACCAACGGAGCACGTAACTGGAGCACCGGCTTCATGCCGGCCGTGTATCAGGGGACGGCTCTACAGGTCGCCGGCACACCTCTGCCCAATCTGTCGACGCCCGAACACATCGGATCGAAGCAGCAGCGAATGCAGCTCGATCTTCTTGCGAAGATCAACCGCAAGCACGCGCATCCGCGTCAGGCAAACAGCGACCTGGAAGCACGCATTCGCAGCTATGAACTCGCATTTCAAATGCAGACACACGCTCCTGAAGCTGTCGATCTGTCGCAGGAAACTCCTGAAACTCAACAACTCTACGGCCTGAACAACAAGACAACTGCCGCGTACGGGCGCAATTGCCTGCTGGCTCGACGGCTGGTGGAGCGCGGCGTGCGATTTGTCCAGTGCTACCATGGAGCCGGCAGTAAATGGGATTCTCACTCGGCCATCGAAAAGAACCACTCCAACATGTGCCGGCAGATGGATTTGCCTGTCGCCGGATTACTGACGGATCTCAAACAGCGAGGCTTGCTGGACGAAACACTGGTGGTGTGGGGCGGCGAATTCGGACGCACGCCAATGAGCGAGAAAGGGAATGGTCGAGACCACAACCCCACAGGTTTCACGATGTGGATGGCCGGTGGGGGAGTTCGCTCCGGCTACGCCTACGGCACCACGGACGAAGTCGGCCTGCACGCCGTTGAAGATCGCCTCCACGTCCACGATCTGCATTCAACCATCCTGCACATGATGGGCCTGGACCATGAAAAGCTCATCTACCTGCACAAAGGCCGCCCCGAACGCATCGACCAGAACGAAGGCCACGCGTTTACACAGATTGCAGCGTCGTAGAGCGGATGCAATCCGACGAACAGGTCGTGTCACCAAACGGGGGTGTCAGCATAGCAGGCCGCCTGCGACCAGTGATGCAAGAGCGTGTTGGAAGCGGCGGCAGCAACGGGATTCAGCGAACGGTCCGAAACGGTACATCGCGAATTCCTGTCGGTTGCACAACACGTCGCCCTGCTGGCGCCGCTTCGCGGCTCCATTCGCACGCGTTCTTGCCTGCGGGCTCACGCCCGCAGCTAATTGCTACCGCCGCATTCGCGGCTCAGACACTTTTCGGGCAGGATCGACAAGTTCTTCCTCTTCCTCCACAATGACAATGCGCGGTGTGATGCTAACCACAACGTGTTCATCATCTTCGATTACGAATTCGTTCGATGTCTGCAACGCATTCGTTACATCGATGAGCAATTGAGCACCGTCATCAACGACGACGGTGTCAGCATGTCCCGTTGAGTTTGGTCTGATGCGAAATCGCACCTTCCGTCGATCAGCTGAGATGACGTGAGCCAAACCAATGACCTGCTGCCCTGGGAAAGTCAGGGCTAGTCGTTGTTCATTGAATATCGTAAATTTGACGTGAAAGCGGTCAGTCGATTTCACCTCTGATGTGACGCGATTCCAGTTTGTTGTCCCCGCCTCGCTCAGAACAGTTGCTTGATTCTTGTTGATACCGAAATCTGTCGCGAGGCGTTTGTATTGAATGCCAGATAGACGAGTGACGGTAAGCTCATGCGTTAGTTGCAGGTCGCGAAGACACCGAAGTTGTTGGAATAGCTCGACAATAGCATCATGTACTGCTGACCGTTGACGGATAACCAGTGACATCGTCGGTGAGTTGGATGCAATCGCCCCTTCACCACCCCGCACGTCCCATGATTCTGGCAACACGGTTGTCATGATGATGTTTCTGAGCAACCCAAAGTTAACAGAAGGACCGGTAGTCTTGTGCCGTTGCTTAAGGCGTTCTCGCGCGGCCGGACCTGTCAATGACGAAAGTTCGTCCCATTCGCCCCACTCTCCATTGCTAGTGTCCGACATTGCCACGTGAACAGTCACTTTCTCCGGCACAGGGACAACGAAATCAGCGACCGGGTACGCACGAGTAGTATAGTTCTGGGCTCGCTGTTGTTTCTCCTGATTGTCGTGTACCTCTGAATCGTGTGGCACGGCATTCTCGGAGCTACTGACCTCGGATCTCGACGATTCAGCCGCACTCGCAACAAACGCTGCACCGGGCAGCGTGATCAATGCACTCAACAACAAAACGCAAATTGACCATCGTTTTGCGTTTCGCAGACTTCCCTGTCTGGTCTTCATGATTTGCTCCAGTCGGTTGGAGGTGATATCCACGGCTCGGACGCCGGGGCATGATGGGATGGGAGTGAGTTGCTTCTTTTGTTCCAGAATTGTGAGCAAACACTGAGCGTAATAACGGGGCGAACACTTTAGGGCTGCGAGCGATTCCTGATCGCAGCAGGCTTCGGCAGAACGAGATGCCTGGCGAACAGACCAGTGAACCAGAGGATGGAACCACCAGAACAGTCTGGTTAGCTTCTCCAATATGCCAAGCCAAAGGTCGCCACGGCGAATGTGGATTAGCTCGTGCATTAACACAGGATGCAGCGATTCGACAGACGCGCCCCGGACAATGGCTTCAGGCAGGATCATCACTGGCCGGAAGATGCCGACCACAGCTGGCCCAACATTGGAAGGCGTCACCAACACGCGAACTCGGCGACGAACGCCGATCTTCTGAGCCAACAACTCAACCGCCTGTTGGAGTTCTGCATGGTGATCGCTGTTTCTGCACAACAACAGACATCGAATGAACTGCACACACAGAATCGCCGTTGAGGTCACGATCCCGCCCACCCAGACAATCAGCAGCCACGTTATCCAGGTCGGTTTCGGATGTGCTTCTGCTGTTGAAACCGGTTGAGGTACATCATCGTAAGATGCCAACGGTTCCGACTCAGTCAGACGTTCAGTCTCAACGTTCACTGGCTCCAGTAAGACCGAATTGTCAGCGGTGTGTTGCACTACTGGAGCAGCAACGACTTCAGTCTCTTCTGCTTTCGATGTGTCAATACTCTGTACCCAGCAGAACATGCCCGCAGAATTACTCCATAATGGCGGAGTCGCGCATTTCAGCAATACGACCAGCCAAAGCGCATGGATAATGTGAGGCGAACGATTCCTGAGCAATCGCGTCGCCAGCCACACCATGCCGACAACGGCACAAATCTGCCAGGACTGCATCCACATCAGGCTACTGAAGGACGATTCAGTCATTGGTTTCCTCCGACAATTCGTCCAGCAAACGACGGAGTTCAGCCAGATTGTCGTCTGTGATGCCGCGTTCTTCGATGAGATGTCTCATCAGCGGAAGTGCATCGCCGCCGAACAACCGCTCCAGCAGATCATCCACGGTTTCTCGAATCACCGTCTTTGGACGCACGCGAGCCGAATAGACTCGATTGCGACCTTCCAGCCGAGTTTTTACGTAGCCTTTCGCTTCCAGCCGCCGCAGCCAGGTCTGCACGGTGGTGAAATCCGCGGGACGCCGAGCAGTAAACGCCTCGTGAACCTCACGAACCGTCGCTTCCCCCAGCTCCCACAGCACGCGAGCTGTTTCCAGTTCGCTTTGAGACAATCCCGGTCTCGGTGGCATCATTTCGCTCCTCGTTACGTACATCTGTACGTGCTTACTTTAGGCGTACACTTGTACGTTGTCAAGACCGGAGTGATTCACGCGGCGAAGCCGCCACAGCGGATAGCTGCGGGCGTGAGCCCGCAGTCTCGATTCCGATCAGTGGATGAGCCGCAGAGCGGCGACAGCGATGAGGTTCAGCGATTCCGTCGACACGGAAATTCCAGTCAGCTACACGCAGTATCCGCCTGGTGGCGCGGCTTCTTTCAGCGGCATTCATAGCTCCGGGCTCACGCCCGCAGCTATCTACTACCACCGCATACGCGGCTAACTGATTAAAGCGACCGGACATGTGTTCGTGAGTTCTCCAGTCACTACTCTGTCGAGACCAGCGACCTATAATGCGGCGGCTGATTCTTCCCCCATTTGCCCCACCCCAAAATCGCTGTGCCCGCCTGATATGTCCGAGACTGAAATCGTTATTCGCGGAGCGCGCGAGCACAACCTGCAAAACGTCAGCCTGTCGTTGCCTCGGAACCAGCTGATCGTGATGACCGGTGTGAGTGGCTCAGGAAAGAGTTCTCTGGCCTTCGATACGCTCTATGCCGAAGGTCAGCGGCGGTACGTGGAAAGTCTGTCGACTTACGCGCGTCAGTTCCTGGGGCAGTTGCCGAAACCCAATGTGGATTCCATCAGCGGGCTCGCTCCTTCGATTTCTATCCAGCAGAAATCCACCAGCCGGAATCCTCGCAGCACTGTTGGCACGATCACCGAAATCTTTGACTATCTGCGAGTCCTGTTTTCTCGCGTCGGTCAGGGTTACTGCTACGTTTCCGGAAAACCCATTCAGGCTCAGTCGACCGACCAGATCATCGACAGCATCAATAGCCAGCCGGAGGGAACTCGCTATTCAATCCTCGCTCCGATCGTCCAGAATCAGAAGGGCGAATTCAAGGATCTGTTTGAAGACCTGCTCAAGCGAGGCTATCTGCGAGCACGCGTAGACGGCGATGTTGTTTCACTGAGTGACGATCTCCGGTTGAGGCGTCATCACAAGCACAACATCGAAGTGGTCATCGATCGGCTGATTGCCGGACCTGCCCATCGCGCTCGGCTGGCCGAAGCGGTCGAACAGGCACTCAAACTGGCCGATGGTCGTTTGATCTGTGCGACTCAGATCGAAAGCAGTAATGATGGGCCGGCCGACGCTCCAGATCGCCCACAATCCAAAGACAAACTATATAGCGCGCAGTATTCGTGCCCTGAAAGCGGGATGAGTTACGAGCCACCGTCGCCTCAGCTGTTCAGCTTCAACAGCCCGCTTGGCATGTGTACCGACTGCAACGGGCTGGGAATGAGGCATGGGATTGCGGACGACACGATGCTGGTGGATGACAACAAATCCATCCAGAACGGGGCGCTGCTTCTGCTGCCGTCTCTCCGCAAAATGGGTCGCTGGCCTCGTCATATTCTCAAAGGAGCGGCGGAAGCGATCGAAAAAATCGTTGGTATGGAGAGCGAATCACTCCTCAAGACGAAGTGGAAGAATCTTCCCGAAGAGGCTCAGCGGTTGTGGCTGACCGGCACCGGCGATCGTCATATCACATTCACCTACGGACACCGAGGAGGTTCGTACAAGCACGGTGGTACCTGGGAAGGATGGACGAACCGACTGCTCAACGATTATCGGTCATCGAAGAACCCGATGCGGCGGAGGCAGATTGAAAAGCACCTTGAGATTGTCCCGTGCCCATCCTGCGAAGGAGAACGGCTCAATCGACAGGCACGCAACGTGCGTCTTACGACCAACAGCCGGCGTTTCGGAAAGAATGGTCCACCGAAGGAACTCAGCCTGCCGGAAGTCTGTGCGCTGACTATTGCCGAAGCAGCGGAATTCTTCTCGTCGCTCAAGCTCGACAAAACTCAACAGTACATTGCGGAAGAAGCACTCAAGGAAATACGCGGACGCCTGGGGTTTCTGCTGCAGTGCGGTTTGCACTATCTCACGCTGCACCGTTCGGCTCCGACACTTTCCGGAGGGGAATCACAACGAATTCGTCTGGCAGGACAGATCGGATGCGGCCTGGTCGGAGTGGTCTATATTCTGGATGAACCGTCCATTGGCCTGCATCCTCGTGACAATACGATGCTGCTGGAAAGCCTGCAGCATCTGCGTGACCAGGGCAATACCGTGATCGTTGTGGAACACGACGAAGAAACGATGCGGGCCGCCGACCACATTGTCGACTTTGGACCGGGGCCTGGAATCCGTGGCGGCGAGCTGGTGATGAACGGTTCCTTCAAGGAGCTGCTTAAGAGCAAACGAAGTCTCACCGGGCAGTATCTCAGCGGACGCCTTTCGATTGCCGTCCCCGATCAGCGACGAAATGAAACGGACGATGCCATCGTCGTGAAGGGCGCTCAACACAATAACCTCAAAGAGATCGACGTCCGGTTTCCTTTGGGGCGGTTCATCTGCGTCACTGGAGTCAGCGGCAGCGGCAAGAGTTCCCTCACCAGCGACATTCTGTGGCAGGTACTTAATCGCGACGTGAACAAAGGAAACGGCGAACCCGGCCGACACGATAAAGTGACCGGGCTGGAGCACATCGATAAAGCCATCGATATCGACCAGTCTCCAATTGGTCGGACACCTCGTTCCAATCCGGCGACGTACGTCAAGGTGTTTGATGAAATCCGGAAGCTGTTTACTCAGCTGCCTCAGTCGAAGATGCGAGGTTACAAGCCGGGACGATTCAGTTTTAACGTTGCGGGAGGTCGTTGCGAAGCGTGCGAAGGACACGGAGCCACCAAGCTGGAAATGGATTTTCTGGCGGATATCTGGGTGCCGTGCGATGTGTGTGAAGGCCGACGGTTCAGTCACGAAACGCTGGAGGTCCGGTACAAGGATCACAGCATTGCCGACGTGCTGAACCTGGAGATTCGCGATGCTGTTGAGCTGTTTGAGAACGTACCAAAGATCAAACGACTCCTACAGACACTGTCAGATGTGGGCCTGGACTACATGCAATTGGGGCAACCATCGCCAACACTGAGTGGAGGTGAAGCGCAACGCATCAAGCTGGCACGCGAGCTGGGCAAACGTTCAACCGGCAAGACGCTGTACGTCCTCGACGAACCAACAACTGGTCTGCATTTTGCCGACGTGCATAAGCTGCTTGAAGTACTGCACGGTTTCGTGGAAGCAGGCAACACGGTCATCGTGATTGAACACAACCTCGACGTGATCAAGACAGCCGACTGGATCATTGACATCGGGCCCGAAGGGGGAGCCGGAGGAGGAACTGTTGTCTGTGAAGGTCCTCCGGAGACGATCGCAAAGTGTAAGAAATCACATACGGGCAACGCATTGCGAAGTGTGCTGCCGGGAATGAAGCCTCGTGTGGCCTCAAAGAAGAAATCCTCAAACGGCAAAGCGTCAGATCCGTTTGTGTTTGCGAAGCGGATCGAGATCAAAGGGGCCGCTCAGCACAACCTGCAGCAGGTCAGTCTGGAAGTGCCTCGCGGAGAAATGAGTGTCTTCTGCGGTCCCAGCGGAAGCGGGAAGACATCACTGGCGATGGACACACTTTATGCCGAAGGGCAGCGGCGTTATGTGGAAAGTTTGTCGGCTTACGCTCGACAGTTTCTGGGCCAGATGCCTCGGCCCAAAGTCGACAGCATCCAGGGACTCAGCCCGGCCATCGCCATCGAACAGAAAACAGTGGGAGCCACACCGCGTTCGACCGTTGGCACCGTCACAGAAATCTACGACTACCTGCGAGTCCTGTTTGCTCGTTTGGGAATTGTTCACTGTCCGACGTGCGGCCGGGAAGCGGAACAGCAGACGACCGATGAAATCGTCGATGCGATTCTGAAGTTCCCGGCGAAGACTCGCATGTTGATTCTGGCACCGTACGAAGTCGATCGGCAGACGCCGTACGAAGCCGCGTTTGAACGCCTGCTGTCGAACGGGTTCGCACGCGTTCGCATCGACGGCACCACGTATCCACTGGACGAAGCGCCGGACATCAATCATCGTCGGTCTCATGACATCGAAGTCGTCGTCGATCGCATTTCGGTAGACAGTAAATCACGAGGACGCATCACCGATTCCGTCGAAGCAGCGTTGAACCTGGGCAAGGGAGTGATTTCAGTCGCGATCGCCGACGCCGACGAAGATGAAGTCGATTGGGAGAGTCATCTCTACAGTCTGCATCTGTCCTGTTTCGATTGCGGCTATTCCTATGATCGTCCGTCGCCTCAACAGTTTTCATTCAACAGCCCGCTGGGTTGGTGCTGGTCGTGCGAAGGGTTGGGAACGGAATACGGAGCCAACCAGGCGCTGTTGATTTCCAGTCCCGAAAGTAGTCTGCTGGATGGAGCCATTGGAGCGTGGCCGGATCCTAAACAGAATCCGATGTTTCTGGCGATGCTGCAGGGGATCAGCGACGAATTCAACATCCCGCTGAACGAACCGTGGTATCTGCTGACAGCCGAACAGCAGCGCATCATTCTGTACGGTGACGAAGATCGCTGGCTGCAAAGCGGAAATCGGAAGGCGGAAAGCGGACCTTCATTCAGCTTTCGTTATCGCGGTATTTATCCAACGATCGAAATGGCGGCGAGGTTATCGCATTCGTACCGACAGTCGTTGATGGAAATGGCGGGGGAGAAAGACTGCAGCGTTTGCAATGGCACACGCGTCAACGAAATCGCTGCCGCTGTGCAGTTGAAGAAGATCACTCTGCCACAACTCACGCGAATGCCACTGGCGAAGTCACTGGACTTCCTGAAGAAGCTGCGACTCACAAAGGCGCAGAAGCAGATTGCGGGCGACTTACTGGACGAGGCGGTCCATCGCCTGACATTCCTGGTGGATGTGGGGCTGGATTACCTCACGCTGGATCGATCCATGCCGACATTGTCAGGTGGGGAATCGCAGAGAATCCGTCTGGCAGGACAGGTCGGCCGATCGCTCACCGGCGTATTATACGTGCTGGACGAGCCGACGATTGGCCTGCATCCCCGGGACAATGGCAGGCTGCTGTCGGCGTTGAAACGATTGAGAGACCTCGGCAACACCGTTTTGCTTGTGGAACACGATCGAGAGGTTCTGGAATCAGCCGATCGTCTGTTCGATTTCGGCCCGGGCGCTGGACGCCTGGGCGGTCGTGTCGTTGCGGAAGGCACTCCAAAGCAACTGGGCCGGAAGGCCAGACAATCGCTGACAGGTGGATACCTCAGCGGTAAACACGGAATCCCTGTACCGGAACACCGACGACCGAGGCCCCATGATGAGGCACCGTCACTAAGTCGTGGTTCGACACTCGTTGCCGAATCGAAGGCTGCGTACTCAACGTCAGAACTCAAATCGCGGGTGGTCAGGGAACAGCAAGATCGTCCCATGCTGACGCTTCAGGGAGCTACCCAGCACAACCTGCGTAACGTGGATCTCAGCATTCCGCTGGGAACATTCACGTGCATCACAGGAGTCAGCGGAAGTGGCAAGAGTTCGCTGGTGATGAACACACTATCCCGCGCGGTTGCCAGGAAACTCAATCTGTCCGCCGATGCTCCCGGCCCGTACCAGGATCTGCTGGGCATCGAACATCTGTCGAAGATTTCCATCGTCGATCAGAATCCGATTGGGACAACTCCCGCTTCGAACCCTGCCACATACACTGGTGTGTTCGACCACATTCGCGAACTGTTCTGCCAGATGCCGGATGCGAAGGTGCGAGGATACAGGCCCGGACGTTTCAGCTTCAATCGTTCCGGCGGACGCTGCGACGACTGTGAAGGGATGGGGCAGCAGAAGATCGAAATGCACTTTCTTCCCGACGTGTGGGTGGAATGCACGACGTGTCGAGGCAAACGGTACAGCAGTGAAACTCTGGCCGTGAAGTTCAATGGTTACTCCATCGCCGACGTGCTGGAAATGCCGGTGGAAAAAGCGTTGGATGTATTTGCCAACGTACCGAAGATTCGCGCGCCACTGGCGACGCTCAACGCCATCGGGCTGGGCTATGTCACGCTGGGTCAGTCTGCTCCAACGCTGAGTGGGGGGGAGGCTCAACGCATCAAGCTCGCTGCGGAACTGTCGCGTCCGAATTCCGGTCGCACGCTGTATCTGCTGGACGAACCCACGACCGGCCTGCATTTTGATGACATTGCAAAACTGCTGAGTGTCCTTAACAGCCTGGTCGAAAAGGGCAACACAGTTGTCGTGATTGAACACAATCTGGACGTGATCAAGACGGCGGACTGGATTGTAGACGTCGGACCGGAAGCCGGATCCGGAGGCGGCCGGATTGTGGTTGCCGGGACACCGGAAGACGTTGTGACGTATGCGAAATCGGTGACTGCCAAATCTAAGCAACCTCGATCCTGGACCGGCGAGCTTCTGGCACCGGTGTTGAAGGAATCTCAATCGGGCAGCATTGAAGTGTTCGACGTGGAGGATGTGGCAAAGAAGCGTTCAACAGACCTAACCGTCAGCCAGCTCGGCAAAGAAGCCAAACTTCCCTGGGAACTGAATGGACAACGCTGGCACACTCAGGAGTGTTTCGGCCACAACGGCAAACGCTGTCGGTGGGAAGGAAACGCTCTGCAATACGTCGTTGATCTGCTGGCAAAGGAACCGAAGCTGTCTCCAGTCAACTGGAATCATCGCAGCACGATTGAAGTCAAGGCGGCAAACGGACTCGGCTGGTTGCTGCATGCCCGGTCAGGTCACGAGTGGCTGCTGACTTTGTGCTTCCGAGTGAAGAAGAGTACGTTCGAAACGAAGACTCTGGCGTCGGAACTCAACCTCACCCCCATCGATGACGTTGAAGAAATCCACTACTACAGCGATTCTCCTCGTGTGAAGGCACGGAACAGCAAAGCCGGGTGGCAGGAAGTCACGATCAAGGTCTGGAAGAAGGAAGAAATCGACACGTCCGCCTTTCGAGCGTTTCTCAAGACAGCCACGGAATCGTATCTGTCTCTCGCAACGAAACAGAAGCTAAACCCCGACGATCTGACACCGTGGAAACAACTGGGACGCAAATGGCATCTGATGAAAAAGGGGCTGCCGAACAACGGTCGCACTGGCTGGCAATTCAGCACCATTGAGAAGCTGTTGCCGGTCGTGGAATCAGCTCTGGAAGACTGTTCCGTTGACTACGGGATTCGCTCCAAAATCAACTGGAAGTCTTCCGACGGAAAAGCGGTGGCGGAGTTGAGGACCAAACGCAGGGACTCACTGGACCTGGTTCTGTTCGTCCCGTCAGGGTCGGTGACCATCGGAGCGATCGCCGAATTCGGATTCGACCAGGACATCACCGTCCACCGCACCGGAGCCGACGCAGTTACCATCCGGTTTGACGGCGTCAGCCAGGTGTCGTCGGACTTCAGGAAGTGGCTGGCTTCTGTTGTTTAGGGGTTCGATAACTTTGCTTCCTGTCGGACAAGCCGGCAGGGGACACGACGGCGCGGAAAGGGGACGAACCAACCAGTCGTTCTGTATTAACAACACAGAGAAACCGGGTAGACTGCTTCAGTCCCCAGCGGGTTCATCCCGCTGGAAACAAAGTTTTGCCGTTAGATTTCGAGCCAGCAAAGACACACCTCCCCGGTTGGCTTGTCCAACCGGACAGGAAAGTGAGTCCCATGCCAACGCCAATCTACATGACGAACAATTTGAACGCGGCATACCACCTTTGCTACACCTGGACCGGTTGGCCAAGAGCAGGCACTACATTTCCTGACCTGCCGACAAGTGACGTCTTTGAACAACTCGATGCCGCCTGGAAAAGCGATTGCCTCCGGCGCATTGCAACAAACTGGCAATCTGACCGAATCCAACTCACGTTTTCCACACCCCCCCGATGTTGTTTGTCTCCAGAGTGAAAGGCCGGCTGCAGCACGCTCTGCGAGTTGCTGGAATGCCGGTCAATTTCAGTCGCAAGGTGGCGTTTCGAGGGATTGGCGACAACACAACGTCAGATGTAGAACAGTACGTTGCATCACAGGTCAATCGTGAAGCATTGGTCGATTCGCGATACGCAGAGATGCTGCAGCAGTTCACTATCAACAATCCGACTGTGGCACTCGATAAGCCACGTGAAACCAACAGCGGGCGCTACTGGTATAACCTGCAGTTGTTCTTGTGACCGGATCGCGATCTCGCATTCGGTCGAAGGATGACTTTGGAAGGCTCGACGACGCCATCCTGGCAACCGCGAGCAAACATAGATATCAGCTGGCACATCGTGCCAATCGAACACTTACTGCTCACATTGGTGTAGGGACGGCGCGACCTAGACACTCGGCGAGGAGTGGGACATACGACGTTTCTCTGTGTCCCCAGTTAGTTTAGCCCGCTGGAACATTTGTTTCCTCCTTAGACTTCAAACGTCTGGAACTTACCTCCCCAGTTGGATTGTCCGATCGGAACGTAGAGTTATTCGTCCCAGCCACTCCTGCCGATAATCGGCAGGGCAAATTGAAATGTTTCTTCCCAGCGCTCCGTGTCGGCATCGCGGAAGCAGTCGTAGATCATCTTCTCTCTTGCCGGTGTTGCGACTGAATCAGGACGGCGGGTCCAAAGGCCCAGACGAAGGCCTCCTTCGTATTGGTGATCGACGTGGCGATGCAGGACGAAGGCGTCGATTCCGTTGAGGTTTTCGATGAGCTTCCAGGCCAGGCAGTAAGCCGCTGCCTGGATCGTTTCGCCGTCAGAGCCATCCGGTGTGTGAAATCCCTGTTCGCTGAGGATCACTCGGCGAGGATGTCCGTCGAACTGCATTGACTCCTTCTGCAGATAACGTGTCAGCACATCGATGTTTCGAAACGTGATCCGGGGCGTTTCGAAGCTGTCGACGGCGGATTCGTCCTGCCAGAAACGTGGATCTCCCAGGTCTTCCGGATATGGATGGAATGCGACATGCCAGTCGAAGTCACCGTCCTTTCTCGCCAGCTCGGCAAAATGCTCGATGAAGTTGCGTCCCGCAAAAGTCTGTTTTTCGTTGCCACCTGGATACCGCATGTTCCAGTGATGTTCCAGACTAATGTAGACGCGCGGCCATTCGGCTGCCGACCTCACAGCCGAATGTACGAGGCGTACGGTTCGGTGATAGTCGTCTGCGAATGCTTCCATCGTCACTTCGCCCTGATTCGACCAAAACCAGTGTGAGTTCACTTCATTTCCGACGATGTATCCGACGACTCTGCCATGAGCCGCCTGCTGCACATCGGCGGTCGACCAGCGATGAGCAAAGTAGGCAATCAAAGCGGAAAGCCAGTCTCGTCCTTCCGGAGTGACCGAATTGAACGCCGCCAGATGATTGGGTGCGGCCTTAGTGTAATTCGGGTGAGACAGAATCTGGTTGACTTGCGCGTCATGGTGTTCGTACACCAGCAGAATCAGATACACCAGGATTCCTTCATCAGACAGTGATTTAATCTGATGATCGAGGTGTTCCACAGTTCGGCGATGAAAGAAATACTGCTGCCCGTCGTGTTGCCATACGATTCGCTCACGAGTCGAATCATCAGCATGAGGGTCAATGAACGAACTGAGATTCACATTGAGCGTCGCATGTTTGATGCCCAGCTCCACTGCATCATCCAGCATCTGAACCTGCAGGCCTTTCTTTGACGCTGCTGACGGAAAGGCGTCCGCTGCCGCGATCGAGGGTGCAGCAACAACCAGACTTAGCAGGACAGTGAGGATTGATTTGGGCACGGTCATCCGACTGCGGTATTCTGGAAGATGGTTCAGATCAGTGGTCATGCACGCAGTTCACGAATCAATTTGCTCATCGTTCGAAACTGTTCGGCTTCTGCAGTTTCGCACCACTCGAAAGCGGCCCCTTCTGCCGTGCAGATGGTGATCCCGGCGTCCCGCATTCTCTGGACGCCCATCGCATGGTCGCGTGCCGCTCCGCTGCCCACGGCGTCTTCTGCTACGTAGACTCGGAAGCCTCTGGCAGTCAGATCAAATGCCGTTTGCAGGACGCAGACATGTGCTTCGATCCCCACCAGCAGGACCTGATCGCGACCATCGTGCGCGTCCGGAGCGATGTGGTCTCCCAGTCCTAACTCATCACAGAATTGTTCACTCGCGCTGAACCGCACTTTCTCAAACGTGGTTCCCACCGCCGGATGATCGGCGAGTGCAGAAATGGTAGGGCCGAGTCCTTTCGGGTACTGTTCAGACACCGTTACCGGGATCTCCATCTGCTGAGCGGCATCCAGCAGGAACGTCGCCCGCCGAATAATGGCTTCGTGGTCGTGGATGGTTGGAATGAGTTTCTCCTGGACATCAACCAGCAGCAAGCGGCTGCGACCGGGGCTGAGAAGTTCAGGACTGCGACGAAAGACGGGATCAGACATAGAACTGGATGTGCGCAGGAGAAGAGAACGGTTGGACGAAGATTGTACGGTCTGCAGCCTTGCATCACATCCACGTTGAATAAGAATCATCGCCCGCTGCGACAATCCGGTCGCGGGAGATTCAAGGCTGGGGAAACGTGTTCAATGCTGGTTCGAATTGGAAAATGTCGTTTGCAACTGCTTCAGGGAGATATCGCTCAGCAACGAGTTGATGCAATCGTCAACGCAGCGAACAGCGAATTGGCAGGTGGTAGTGGCGTTGATGGAGCCATCCACCAGGCCGGAGGCCCGGAAATCATGCAGGACACCGACGCTCGGTATCCGAACGGATGTCCAACCGGGGAAGCAGTCGCTTCGGTCGCGGGACTGCTGCTGGCAAAGCATGTGATTCACACGGTCGGACCGGTCTGGCACGGAGGAACAAACAACGAACCGGCCCAGCTGGCGTCATGTTATCGTCGTTCATTGCAGCTGGCCGTCGATCTCGACTGCAAATCTATTGCATTCCCTGCAATCAGCACCGGCGTCTATGGATATCCTCTTGATCTCGCAGCAAATGTCGCATTGAAGTCGGCCATCGACTTTTTGAAGTGGCACAAGGTCCCGGAAGAAGTACGGTTTGTTCTGTGGGGCGAAGGAGTATTTGGAGCCTTCGCTCGATCGCTGGAGCTGCAAACGGATTGAGCAGCTGGCCGGTGAGCATAGGCAGGGATGCGGAGATTGTGACCTTCGATCTGTGGTACTTCATCGCGTGCAGCGTGATGGCGACATTGCTATGTGTGAGCCAGCCATTCGACAACTAACAACGTCCGACGGGATGACTCTGCATTTCCGGCACTGGAAAGCCGCGAAGAAATGCCGAGGTCTGGTGATTGCGCTTCACGGCATTCAAAGTCATTCCGGCTGGTATACCTGGTCTTCCGAACAGCTGGCTAACGCCGGATTTGATGTCTACTTTGCCGATCGCCGAGGCTCGGGACTCAACGGCGTCCAGCGCGGCCATGCAGATCATGGCATGCGGCTTTTGAACGACGTCAGGCAGCTGATTCGACTCGTCAGGAGAGAACACTCTTCGTCATCGTTGCCTGTGACGCTCGCAGCCGTGAGCTGGGGTGGTAAAATTGCGGCCGCATTCGCCGCAACGTGGCCGGATGAGATTGATCAATTGGCACTGCTGTATCCGGGACTGGTTCCGAAGCTGCAGCCGACTCGGATTCAGAATCGCAAGCTGAATCTGGCCCGCAGAACGGATGTCCGATTCCAAGGTGTTGATATTCCGCTCACAGATCCGAAACTGTTCACCAGTGTTCCCGAGCACCATAAGTTCATTGCAGAAGATCCGCTGGCACTCCATCGCGTGACAAGCGGATTCCTCAATGCAGGGCGCGATCTGGATCAGATTATTCGCAACAACTGTCAGACGATTGTGCATCCCACACTGCTGATGCTTGCGGGGCAGGATCAGATCATCGACAACGTCGGCACCGGTCAGCTCGTCGCCACGTTTCATTCTCGGCGTCTCACGACAATTCGTTATCCGGACGCTCAGCATACACTGGAATTCGAAGCAGACCGGGAACAGTTCGTCAACGATCTGATTGACTGGCTGAAGCCCACACGTCGCTACACAAATGGCGAGGGTTCCAGCAGATCGTCACGACAGCGTTCAAAGACCAGCTGAGCGACCGCGTAGGCGCAGGCTGCTTCAGCAATGGCTGGTGAGGCGGATGCATTGAGGTCCGTAAACGGCGCCAGATTGCAGTCGGTGGCGGCCTGCAACCCGAGGAAGGCTCCGCTGCCGCTGAGAATCAGTTGCGGCTCTATGTCTGAATCAGCACGCTCCAGTGCCTCCAGCTGTTCCCGCTGCTTTGCGAGCACCTGTGACAGCGATCGATATATGTTGTCGCGCTGAGCTTGAGCAAACTGGCGGGCCACATCAAGGATCGTGGTGTGGCCCAGCTCATCAGCATCGCAGCACAGCATCCTCGCAATGCGGTTGAGGGAGTGACTCACGGTGAATGGCCTGTTATCGGCGGTGTCGCAGTTGTCTGGTTGTTCCGACAGTTCTCCCAGGAGTAGATGAACATCCTGCGTTGTCGCAAAGAGTTCGGCAGCCACCGGAATTCTTGTGTCTCCCAGAGCGACCGCATTGAGCACCGAACAAAGAGGCGTTCGCCGGGCTCCGGTGTAAACGAGTTCTCCGGATTGCAGACGTTCCAGATCGGTCAGCCCGGATGAGACAGGAATTCCGTCCAGCAACGGGATGATGTCTGTGGTTGTTGATCCCGTGTCGATCAGGATCGCCGGGCCTTCAGGTACGGCACGAGCCGCCCAGGTTGCGAGGGCGTGCCAGTTGGCGGCGGCAACCAGCGGAGTGAGTTCCACCGCGTCATCGGGTTCGGCGAACTCACCTGTTGTCAGCCAGATCCGAACTTCGGACTTCGGAAATGCCTGGCAGACACAATCGGTCACCCAGCAGACGCCGTCTGCTTTGCAATCGAAGCAATCAGCCAGTTCAGCCGTCATAGTGACTCCGACCAGATCCGGTTGAGCTTCCCGCGACAGCGCCTGCAACTGTTCTGTCAGTTGCAGATGCTGGTTCCACATGGCAAACGAACGCGTGCGGACTTCACCATCCAGACTGGCCGCTTTGAGGTTGGCTCCACCGATGTCCACGCCAAGTACGGTTGTCATGCCTGATCCTGTGTTTCGGCCGGTTGAGGATCACGAATGAACCGATAACCGGTGCCTCGGATAGACGTCAAATGCAGCGGGTTGCTCGGATCGGCTTCAATCATTCGCCGCAGTCGCATCACGAAGTTATCGATGGAACGAGTCGTGATGTCGGCAGAGTCGCGCCAGACATCGGACTGCAGCCGGGGACGCGACAGCACCACACCATCGTGATCCAGAAAATAACGAAGCAGTTCCTGTTCCCTTGTGGTCAGCGAATGCACCTGTTCACCGTTCTTCAGTTCAAATCGACTGAAGTCGACCGTCACCGTTCCAAACGTCTCAATCTCGTCGGCCGGTCGAGTACGCGTTCCGTTGTCGAGGCTCCTGCGTCGTCGGTCAAGCAGGTTTCGCACTCGACTGAGCAACTCAGGCAGAGCAAACGGTTTCGTCATGTACTGATCGACACCACAATCGAACGCCTGTGTCTTGTCTTCCGCCAGCGTGCGTGCGGTGAGTGCCAGGACCGGAACATCGGGATCTGAGTTCCGCAGAATGCGGCAGGTTTCGTAGCCGCTCATTTCGGGAAGCATCAGATCCAGTACGACAAGGTCGATCGGCGGGTCAGCGGATTCCACAATCGAAAGTGCCGTCGGGCCATCCCCCGCGACGTCGACCAGGTAACCTTCCTGTTCGAAGTTGAATCGGAGACCTCGGGCGATAGCCGTTTCGTCTTCCACAACAAGAATGTGCATTGCTTAGACTTCTGCCGGTTCGGATTCTGCAGCGGTCAAAGAGCCTTCAGGGGCTGGTGTTGCCGAGTGTGCTGCGACCCGACCTGGCAGGACAACTTCGAAAACACAGCCCTGGCTGTCGGGAGCATCGTGAACGGCGACTCGCCCCTTCAGGATGCCAACAAGCGTCTTCACGATGTAAAGCCCCACGCCGGTTCCCTTCCGTGTTCGCTGAAGTTCGTCGCTGCCTCGAAAGAACAACTGAAATACCTTTCGCCGCTGGCTTTCCGGAATCCCTTTGCCGTTGTCCTGCACGCGAATGGCAACTCGGTCCCAACCACGTGGCTTCGCGGAAACCCGGATCTGCGGAGGATCACCGCCGTACTTGACGGCATTGTCGATCAGGTTGCCGAAGATCATTTCCAACAGCATTCGGCGTGTATGCAGAGCAACCGGAGCCACATCAAATTCAAATACGTCTTCCGGATTGTGCTTATGACGTTTGCAGGACAACTCAGCAGCCGCCTGCAACAGCGACAGCAGATCGACATGTTCCGGATCGGCCTGGCTGCCGATTTCATCCAGCCGTCCGACTTCCAGCAGTTGATTGATTAACGCGTCGAGCCGTTCCAGTTCGGTTTCCATTGTGCCGTAGAATTCCTGGCGATCTTCCGGTCCCAGATCTCTCATCAGCAGCGTATCCAGATACAGACGCAGCGCAGCGATGGGTGTCTTGAGTTCATGAGTGACACTGTCAACGAAGTTGGCCTGCCGGCGATTGAGTTGAATCTCTTTGATCGTAAGGAACGAGTAGAAAGAGATTCCAAACAGGCTGATGGCCATCGCGATTGCACCCAGGACCAGTGACAGCCAGGCACTCTGCCGTGCCAGCAGAACGATCAATACCACCATCAACGTGATATTGAGAGTCGACAGAACAACACTGCTCCAGATGGGCAGCTTGAGGTGTCGGCGTTGTCGGCGAAAATCAAACACGTCGGAATCTCAGAAATCGGCCAGCAGGTTCTGTCTGATATCGTACCGTCACTGTGCTGGCTCTGACAGGCATGAGCGTTTGATTCGGAAAATGGAACACATGTGTTGTCAATTTGCTTTGGCAGCCCTCGTTTCCACCAGATGTTTCAGACGTCGAGCGATGTCCACGCTGGCGTCATCCCGATGCAGACTTCGCATCGCCTCACTCATGGACCTGCGAACAGACGAATCAGCGATGAGGTCAGTGATTGCTCCGGCCAGATCGAACGCCGCCTGCGATTTCATTTCATCAACGATGATCGCCGCACCGTAATCCGCCAGACACCGAGCGTTCGATTGCTGGTGACTGTGGGCCGCGCTGCTGAGCGGAATCAGAATGGCCGGGCAACCTGTCGCCGCCATCTCGCCAATTGTTACTGCTCCCGCTCGGCTGATAACGAACGCGGATTGCTCCATCTGTTCCATCACGTTCGGAACGAACTCGGTCGCGGTAATTTGATCTGTCGCCGGACTTGAATTCGAAACTGTCTCTTGATTGGCGCCTGTCTGATGCAGGACCCTCCAGCCATCAGGGAGCAAGGTCTCACTCAACGCCTTCGCCGCGATCGTATTCAGTCGCTGGCTTCCCTGACTGCCTCCAATCACAAGGATTTGCCTTCTATCTATGTCATTGATCGGTGCCGATCTGGTAAGAGGCATTCCGGTGTGCTCGTAGTCATGCAGTTCAGTGCTGAAACCGCCTGGAAACCCGGCGAGACGCAACGCGGCCCGCGACGCCCACCAGCGGTTCACTCGGCCAGGCGTGACGTTTGCTTCAAATGCAACGGTCGGAATACCCGCCCGGTGTGCGGCAAGCAACCCCGGCACGGATGCGAATGCGCCACTGCCAACAACCAAATCCACGCCCTGTGACTTTAACAGGCGACTGCATTGCCGAAACGCAGTCCACAGCGAGACAGTGTGAGTCCATCCGGACGGCCGGATACTCGGCGGTTGAGTCACTGACAGCCGTACGACTGCACAGCGTTCGTGACAGGTCACCGGCGAATTCTGCATCACCTTTTCGTCAATCGGTCGACCGCTGGTCAGGAACGTGACGCGAGCCTCGGAATCTTCTGCGAGGAGTTGATCTGCAACAGCAAGGGCGGGCGTCAGGTGCCCTCCGGAGCCCCCGCCGGCAAACACGTAATGCCGCGGCCTGGTCATGACTCCCGTTCGCAGTACTCACTGACTCCGTCTGCTGAAATCACCAGCAGACGCTGCGTGAGCGGATGATGCATCGCATGGTAGTCCTGAATGACCCGGTCCTGCACGTGGCTGATGAGCCTGGGATGGTTGAGCGACACGGCGACAAAGAAGTCTCGATTGGGAACTCCAACAATGACTTCCGGCCCAAACAGATCGCGAAGGCGCTTGTGAAATGTGTCGCCCAGAATCCTGGCACTGTTGTAAGGGTCGGGATTCACGGGAACCAGCATTTGAGGATCATCTTCGTCACCGACCAGGTTGACCTGCATTGGATGTTGAACGCCGTAGGTGTGCAGATTCTCCATCGCAAGTTCTCGTAGTGATTCAGTCGACAGATCCCACTGCTCCAGCATCGACTCGTGAACAAAACGGTAGGTGTCGTCTTCGTCGATGACAAATACCTGAGTCAGTCCGCCGATCCACGGCAACTGGACAAAGTCCTTGAGTGTGTCGGCTGCATCTTCATCCGGATACAACATGGGCATGATGCGGTCTTCGACCTCTTCCAGAGGAGGCATCACCTGTTCGGGGCCCCATTCCTGAAGTCGAACAACGCTCGTCAGGCCTGGCAGAATCACCTGAGCCATACTTTCCGGCTGCTGCAGATAAGAACGATAGAAGTTGGACAGATTGATTTCAGAACCCTGCAATGAGATCGCGAATCGGCCACGTGATGCGACCTCCAGCAGAGGAAAGTGTTTCTTTGCCAGCGCGAGCACTTCCTGTCGGAATGCCTCGGGGGGCATCGCCGGTGTAGGTGCGAACCGGACCGATTCCAGAATCGACGTACACTGCTGAATCGTTTCAGCGTCCAGTGGCTTTCCAGGTGCGGACTGCAGACTGGCGACGAGCATCACGTTGCGATGTTCCAGGATCCACAACCGCCATTCGTACGCCTGTCGTCTGAGACGCTTCCACCACGGACCGGACACTCGACGACGAGACAGACCGGACCAGTTGCGGTTCTCGACGTCCATGTCCAGAGGCGTTCCCTGTTGTGATCGCACGACAGACGGAAACAACGTGGAAACAGAAAACGAGGGCGTTGATTCCGAACTTCCTTCGTTGTCGACCCAGGCAGCGTATAAGGCCATCGACCACTCCGCCGAAACTCCAGTGGCCTCCGGACGGACTTCAATGACGGATTCCTTTTGCCGAAACTCCACGGAATTCGGATAGCTGCATCGGAACCAGTTCGCTGGACCCTGAAATTCCGAGAAGCCCTGTGGGAGATTGTCGCTGTCCGAAGTTTCGGCCATTGTGTCCCTGTCCGTTGTTCGCGAATCGCGCCCCCGATTCTACGCCGCCCGACTCGGATTTCCCAGTCCGTCATTCGGAAGATGCACCAGGAGCCTGCAGAGATCGAATCCAGTCGGCGACCAGTTTGATGCCTTCCTCATGAACAACCGAACGCCCCAGCTGAGGCATCATGAATGTGAAGTTCTGCGATTTCATCCGCAGATACACGGCCGATCGTTCGGGGTGACCGGGAACAATGACCTTCTGTAATCCGGATGCGGTATGGTGTCCCCCGGTTGATCTCAGTTCAATCCCGCGGCTCCAGGGTTCCATTTGTTCATACCGCAGATCAATTCGCTTGGAGCTGGCCAGCCCCTGAGGATTGTGGCAATGTGTACAGTTGGTGTCGAAGTAGCCTCGGACACGATCGAACAGTGATCCCGACGCAGGATCATCCCAGTCTGCGGCGCGTGGAATATCGGTAGGTGTTGGTGCTCCGGTCAGAATTCCCTGGTTGCTCCACCCGGCCAGCAGGTTCTCCATGGAATCGTCATCTGCCGGGAAGTCATGATTCAGTTGCCGTGCCGTGAGACTCAGCGGCTGCAGCTTACCATACCCCGCATGACAGAACTTGCACTGATTCATGTTCGGTACGGTGTACTGACTGCTTCGCTTTGAACCGTCGAAATGAATCCATTCCATGGGCAGCCGATTGCCGGCGATTGATAGTTCCGCGTCGGTTTGTTCTTCGTTCCATAGATACGCTGCTCCCATCCAGCCTCGATCTGAAGTATGCACCAGCAAACGCGTTTCAATCAGGCGAACGTTGTCATTTGGATTTCGAAAGTCAGCGGGGTACGAAAACGTCTTCACCAGGACTGAACCCACCGGCAGAGCGAACACATCCGACTCGTCATATGCCATCGAGCCGCCGTCCGGCAACAGGATGAAACGATGTTTGTGAGCGTAGTCGCTGAAGAGCGGATTGATGATGTCATACGCAACCATTCCCTCTTGAGGAACCTGCCTCACCGGATCCTCAAAAAGCGAGTACGCGGACAGTTTCCTGGCGAAGAATCCCGTCCATTCGAACCGGGGTGAATCAGCGCCCACCGGAGCCGCGAGCAGTACCGCCAGCGTCCACAGGCACTTACGATAAATCGTTACTGACAAGTCACACTTCCCAACCGGCGCGATAATCTTTTCGCAGCAATGCATCGGCAGCCGCATCCCCGGTACTCATCGATGTCGGGTCGTACGTCACTTCGCGACCAATGCGATACGCGACATTGCCCAGCAGAACGACTTCAGTGAACGGTCCCGCGTAGCCGAAGTTACTGCCCGTTGCTGATCCGGTCTTGCAGGCCTTGATCCACTGTTGATGATGTGCCGTATTGGAGAATTCCGGGAGTGGCTCCGTTAGAGGGACTGTCGCCTGAGACGCCAGCAACTGAGGTTCCTGACCGTGCTCAATCGCGATCTCGCCGCCTGAACCGATGAACAAAGAGCCATTCATCGGCAGTTTCTTAGCCACTGCACCTGTCGCTTTCGCGGTACCTTCGTACCAGTGAACGACCACTTTTGACTGGCCGTTCCATTCCGGAAAGGTGAACTGGGTCGTCATGTGAGTCGGACCGCTGTGAGCGTTGGGAGCCGGTCCGTGTGAGACGACGCTGACCGGTCGTCCGCCAAGTTTCAGAGCCTGAAACGTCGGATCCATCAGGTGAATCGCCATGTCACCGATCGCCCCACAACCAAAGTCCCACCAGCCTCGCCAGCGAAACGGCACGTAGGCCTCGTGATAGTCACGAGGCTGAGCCGGCCCCAGCCAGGTATCCCAGTGCAGATGGGAAGGAATCTTCTGCTTCTCTGCGGGAACGTTCATCCCCTGCACCCAGAATCTGCCGGGACGATCGGTGATAATGTGGACCTCCTGAACGTCGCCGATCACACCCGCCTGCAACATCTTAACCAGACGAACGTAGCCCGGATGTTCGTGGTTTTGAGTTCCCATCTGAGTCGCCAGTCTGCGCTCGGCTGCCACGGTTGCAATCTTGCGGGCTTCTTCCACCGTGTGCGTCAGTGGTTTCTCGCAATACACATGCAGATCCCTCTGCATGGCTCGCATGGTCGCAGGAGCGTGATGATGATCAGGAGTGGCCACGACGACAGCGTCCAGGTTTTCCTGTTCGAGTAGTTCGCGGTAGTCGTGATACAGCTTCGCACCGGGATGCAGTTTGGCCGCAGCGCCCAGGCGTTCTTCATCGATGTCGCACAAAGCCACAATGGATTCGGTACTCACCGCCGCCAGGTCCGATCGTCCTCGACCACCGACACCGATTGCACCAATGTTTAGCCGTTCGTTGGCTCCGAAGGCACGCGATGGAATCAACATCGGAGCGGCAAGAGCGGCGGCTCCTGCTTTGAGAGCTGTACGTCGTGAGTGTCGTTGCATGGTCATTTCCTGGTGAGGTTAGCTGCGGTTATTTAAGAGAAAATGTTGTCGAATTCTTAGCGTGACCAACTGAAGCGTTTCCAAGCTGTAGCTCGACTTAGGACAAAGGCGCACAAAACACTTGTTAGACCTCCCGGCCCGGTACGTTAATAGCATGATTCCCCAAATTGGATCCGGCCGTCATCATCCATGAATACAAAGATGCAGCCCAAATCGCCAATCATCAGCTCATCACCGTCACGCGGCCATTTACCTTCGGGACATAATGGTTCGGGGTGATTGACCCAAGGATATGGCTTGTGTGCGTCAGGTTGAACAGATGCAATCGTGCAGAGTGGGTGTCCCGGGAAATCGTCGTCACCCTGTTGAATGAAGAAAGGCGCGCGACCGATCTGCGTAGCCTGATACTGTGGTACCCAGTAGGAACTCCATACGTCCTTGCCGTCGCATTTAGGGTAATACTCGTCAGTTGATTGTTGGGCATTCGGAAAACTAACAGTCCGGCAACGGTTGCCATAACAAGGTGAAACCTGCATGCAATCTTGCGGTAGAGCCGCGACGAGGTCGCTTAAGCCAAGCGGTTGCCATTCAAAATGCAACGGTTCGACAGGCCCATCCGAATCGTCACCGAATATAAGGAGCAAATCATCGGGAGTATTGCCAATGATGTCACGCGAATTAGTGAAGTTGAATTGAGCCAAAAGTGCCATAGATCGACCAGCCGACGTTTGGGGCCATGGGGAGTCGCGAGGCCGGTAGGGCAATCCGCCGATTTTGGTTGCGAAACGGTTCCCAGGCTCACCGAGCGAGTGGACAAACACATCTACGGGAACAGGGGGCCCCCAGGTGAACTGATCCTGCATGCCGCGACGAAGCCACTCGTTGTTGCAGATATCGCAGGGACTAGTGATATCATCGCCAGAGTAATGCCCGTGCAAGTCTTCCAGCGGAAAACGTGGGAGCCATTCCTCCAAGTTGAATTCGTAGTTCATACACGGGTGTCCAACGAAAGGGCTTACGGCAGCACGCTGACAGAAGCAGCGATGCCCACAACGCCCCAGCCATACAACGAAATCCAACACATGTTCACTTACGCCGACAGTGTCCGCGCAGCGACCTTGCGATGCCCTTGTTAGTCCAGGAAGATGAATTCGTTCAGGTTAAACATGAGTCTCGCAAAGGCAGCGAGTCCGTGAGTGTCCACATAATCAGTCAGTGCAGATCGTTCAGATGGCGTGGGCTGTCGTCCGGTACACAAGGCAAACGCCGTGTCGACGGCTTCCCCTGATGACGCAGAACCTTCATCTAACCGGTCAGCAAACGCCTTGGCCATCACAATCGTGAATTTATTGTTCAGCAATGACAGGGCCTGCAACGATGTGAACGTTTCCGTTCGTTGAGGCGTACTTTGTGACGAATCTGCACAGTCCATTGTGGTCATGAACGGATCCGGCTGAGACCTCACAACAAACCGATAGATCGACCGTCGATGAGATGCTTCGTCGGCTGGATCGAACTTGTGATATTCGTAGTGAGGCGAATGTTCGGTTTTTTCCAGCGCAAACAGGTAGTAGCCCGGTCCGCCCATTTTGAGATTCAGGCGTCCGCTCACCTTGAGGACAGAATCCCGCAATTCCTCCGCGGATAACCGTCGGCGAGCATGCTTCCACAGGTACTGATTGCTGCCATCAATCGACACGTTATCAGCATGATGTGTTGACGCCTGCCTCCACACGGCACTCTTCAGTATCAATCGATGCAGATGTTTGAACGACTGCCCGTTGTCTCGAAACTCACAGGCAAGCCAGTCGAGTAGTTCCGGATGAGTTGGAGGCTGGCCCATGCGCCCGAAGTCATTCGGGGTTTTCGCGAGTGGCTGGCCAAAGTGGTATTGCCAGATGCGATTGACGACTGACCGCCAAGTCAACGGATTGTCCGGATTGACCAGCCATTCTGCCAGGGCAGCTCGGCGGTCTGCTTCGTTGTGGCCGTCGTCGAGTGGAAGATGCCAGCTGGTTGTGGCGTTGAGCGGAATAACACCCGGTCGAACTTCCTCCAGCGGTTGAGTCACATTACCTCGATGCAGCATTCGGACAGGACGAGGTTTGCCCATCGTCGGTTTGAAGTTGGAAATCGGTTTGAAATCCGTCGCTGCAGCATAAACCATGCGTCCTTCCGGCAGTCCCTTGAGTTGCTCACGGATTGTGTCGATCTCGTGCGACAGATCGTCTCGACGTTTGAGCCATTCATCTGATCGCAACTCCCGAAGCAGAGATTCTCTCGTGGCTTCTGCATCAGCCAGCCGTTGTGCCTTCTCAGCATCCTGAGCTATTGGAAACAGCCCGTCTGTCAGGTTCGATCTCTGCCATCGCACCGGTGCTTCAATACTATCCAGCGCCGAAACGGACGCGTTGAGCGCCACGTTGTTGCCGTCAGTGTCAATTGCTTCCAGTTCTGCCAGAGCCAGGATGAAGTCGTTGCGCCGAATGGCCAGCTTTGAAGCCGTGACACGAATGTACCTCACCGGGACTTCTTTGGTAGCGATGACAAACGGTGCCAGATGAGGGTTCGGCGCGTCTGATGTCTCGTGATCCAGCAGCACGGTGGAAGTGCTGCTGTCAATCGGAGCATCAGACACGTCAACTCGAAACCGCACCGGAAACCCAAATCCTGTCCCAATCCCTGCGAAGTCGTCGCTGCATGCTCGCAGGCGGATTTCAGTGAGGACCACGGGCGTGCCCAGATCGACTTCCACCCATTTGGCGGCATCCGCGTTTGATGCAATCTGACTGTGGTAACCGTATTCAATCGGCCGCGACTTCTCACGACGGCCATCCTGTAGTGACTCAATCTGCTCAGACACATTGGCAAGTTCTGAACCACCGGCTTCTGTGATCGATTTCTCATGAGCATCCAGTGCAGCTTCTGTCGCCGTCCGTTGTTCGTTGAGTGACTTCTTCTTCTGTTCAATCTCCGGGCTCAGATCGTAGACTCGATCCGCCTTGTCGACCGCCGCGAAGATGGATTGCAGGCTGTAGTAGTGCTCCTGAGTGAACGGATCGAACTTGTGATTGTGACATCGCGCACACTGAATCGTCACGCTGCAAAACGTGTTGAGTGTATTGGACACCATGTCGTCTCGATCGAGATTGCGAGCTACCTGACCGTCAATTTTGTCTTCTGACACTTCTGCGTGTCCAATGAAATCCCACGGACCCGCGGCGATGAATCCCAGAGCTCGAATGCCGTCCGAATCGCCTGGAAACAACACGTCTCCCGCCAGCTGTTCCTGGACAAATCGAGCGTAGGGTTTGTCCAGGTTGAATGAATCAATCACGTAATCACGATACGGCCACGCATTCGGCCTCAGCTTGTCCTTATCGTATCCACACGTGTCGGCGTATTTCACCACATCCAGCCAGTGCCGCGCCCAGCGTTCGCCATAGCGATCGGATTCCAGCAGGCGGTCAATCAGTTTGTCCCACGCCGCTGGATCATCCGACTGGACGAATTCAGTGACTTCTTCAGGTGTCGGCGGAAGACCAGTGAGGTCGTAATACAGTCGACGAATGAGCGTACGGCGATCGGCCTGGTCGGCGTGAGTCAACCTGTGTTGACGATGCTTCCTCGCAATGAATGCGTCTATTGGCATCACTACCCAGGCTTCATCTTCCGGCGCTGGCTGCGGAACGTCCGGCTTCTGCAAAGGACGGAATGACCACCAGTCGAAGTCGTCGTTGACCGGTTCGCGCAGATGGTAACCGGCTGGCCAGTCAGCTCCGGCAAGAATCCATCGCCGCAGGACGTCCTGATCCTGCTGACTCAGGGGATCCGAATCCTTCGGCATTGTCGGCCGTTCCCCACCCTGTGGCGAAATGACCGTGAGCAGGTGACTCGCTTCCGGGTCATCGGTATCGATGAGTCCCGTTTCATCCATTACATCAGCCGTGGAGAAGACGACATCTCCCTTTTGATCCACTGCATTATGGCAACTCAGACACCGCCGTTCCAGGATATTCAAAGCCTGTTGAGTGAGCGCTTCATCGGCACGGGTTTCTCGCGCAGCCGCCAGCCCGGCAAACAGAATTGCCAGCGGCAGAGTCGGCAGGATGCCTTTACGAATGATCGACGGCACCATTTCGGATCAGCCTTCCGAATCCGTCTTCCGCAGGTAGTGGTCGAAAAAACGTTCCATGTACCAAAGTACTCGTTCGTGAACCGGTTTGGCTACGTCCATACTGTGAGGCCACCCAGGCAGACGATCGTAAATGTAAGGTACTCCGACTTCCGTCAGTTTCTTCGCCAGGATGTCGGCCTGATTGATGGGCACCAACGCATCCACAGTTCCGTGCAGAATGAGTGTCGGTGGATCGTCGCTCGTGACGTAATTGATTGGAGAGCCGGCCGCATAGCCTTCCGGTTGTTCTTCGTAAGTTCCTTCAAAGAAGTCGCTCACCGCAGAATTCGTTTCGGAAACGCCGCGAGCGTACTCCGTCGTCATGTCCGTCGGGCCGTAGAGGTTGACGATGCAGCGAACTCGGCTGCTGGTATCTTCGTGACCACTGTTCCCCGCCAGCTCTTTCACGTCGGAAGAATACCCGATCATCATTGTCAGGTGTCCTCCTGCGGATCCTCCGGCAACGGCAATGCGGTCCGGATCGACGTTCATTGATGCGGCTTCAGCTCGCATGAAACGCACGGCGGCTTTCACATCATGAACTGCCGCCGGGAAAGGCGCTTCGCGTGAGAGTCGATACTGAATGCTGGCGACGACGTAACCCATCTTCGCGAAGTGCAGAGCATAAATGCGGTAGTCTTCTTTCTTGCCACCTTTCCACGATCCTCCGTGGATAAAGATAATCGCCGGAGCGGGCTGGCTGAGTTCCTTCGGTGAGTACAGATCCAGCAGCAGTGGACGATTGCCGGAGTTGCCATATTCCACATCACTCTTGACGACGACGTCGTCCGGCACAGGCATGAACGGACTGACGATGGGCACTTTGCCACCCCGAACGGCGGCAAACGCTTCGTCTGATGTTTCGAAACCTGCCGGAGGTGCCGGAGGAGTTCCTCCCAGAATGGAGACGGCCGAACCGCTCAACACCGGAACCGGCTGATCGGCCTGACAGACGGACGTCACCGCCAACCCTGCAATGAAACTCAATAGAGACACGGAACTCAAAACCCTGGACATGTTGCAATAATCTTTCACCGGAGTCGAAGTATGGGGATGTCACAAATATCCATTCCACCATTACAATGACAAAGTCGGTCTCTGTCGAGCGAATCTGCGCGGAGCAGCTCATGTCGAACGATTCATCGGAGAATCCCTACAGTTCGCCCGCACAAGTGAACGAATCCAACCCATCGACGCCCGGTGTACTGGGTATCACCGGTGCGTTTGTGATCGCAGCCCTGGCTGGCGGAGGAGCGTGTTGTGCCTCCTGTTTCGGGGGCATCTTCCTGCTGGATGGCATTATGCTGGGAGGTGGAGGAGCACTCGCAATATGTGCCCTCATTGGCTTGATCACATTTGGAGTTGTTCTGTCTGTGTTGACCCGAACTCTCGATGCCCTGAATAGCAAGACCATGACAACGACCAACGATGCCATCAATCCACCTGCAAACTCCAGTCATGAGCACGATACGGATGACGCAGCCCGATAACGCAAATCAGTACGAGCATCGTGTCAGGGGTGGGGAGTCTTTTTCGGATGACGGCGTTCAAATATCTCAACGAACCAGGACCAAAAAAGACTCCCGACCTCGGCAATTTCCTGCAACCCCATTTGCTTCCGAAGAGTGACACAGTCAGCGGACTGACGTCGCGCTGCTCGCCTGATGCTGAGTGAGATATTCTGCCTGCCGTGGTCTCTACACTGAGCTAACCGCATGGCCGAAAACCCTCGCGTCGGATTCGTTGTTGTAGACGTGAGGGCTGACTCTGATGGAATTGTTTTTGATATTCACAATGACGTTCTGCGTTCGCAGGTGTCGAACGAACCGCACAGCCTCCATCTGTGGATGGCTGAAGCAGATGATTCCGGATTGCGCTTCACCTTGGATATCGGTACTGACAAGACCTGCAGCACGTCCGGCATCTTCAAACATTGATCGTATTTCGAGGAGCTGCGACTCACGCAACCCCACCGGAATGTTCCGGAACAACGTCAAAGCGGCGTGCAGCGCCGTCAGACCAAAGGTGTTGTGCATTCCGGATTCAAATCGCGTGGCCGTATTGCTCAGCTCCGGTTCCTGCGATTCAAATGCCATGGGATCAGCAGTGCTGGCCCAGCCGACTCGTGTGGGTTCGAAATGGTCCTGTACGCTCTGCCGAATCGCCAGAATCCCGGCTCCTTCCGGTCCCAGCAGCCACTTGCGACTGTCGGCGACGAGGACGTCGATTCCCTGAACATGCAGGTCAACAGGCAGAACTCCGAGTCCCTGAATGCCATCCAGCACCAGCAACGCACCATGCTGACGAGCCAGCTGCGATAGACGTGCGGGATCTCGTCGTATTCCTGTTGCGTAGTCAATCCAGCTGCACGCCACGATACGTGTGTGCTCATCGCAGGCGGCATCCAAGGCACAAATGAAGCCATCGACGTCTGTCGGTGTGTCGACGAGTCGCACTTCCACACCTCGACGTCGCAGGTGAAGCCACGGCAGTCGATTGCTCGGGAACTCTGATGACGAAAGGACGACGTTGTCGCCGTCGTTCCAGCGGAACCCTTCGGCAACCGTTCCGATTCCGGCGGCTGTATTCGGTACAAAGGTGATCTCATCCGGCACCGCACCAATCAGGTCAGCCGCCAGCCGGCGCGTTCGCTGGACCAGCTTCTGCCAGCGGTTCCAGTGACGAACTCCATGAGTGCTCGCGCTTTGGATGCGTTCCGCCATCGCATCGACAACTGGTTGAGGGAGAACTCCCGCTGCTGCGTGGTCGAGGTACAGCCCGTGACTGGTAATCGGCATCAGCGGCCTGAGCTGGCTGAGGTCGCTGAGGGGGACGACGGAGTACTGTGTCGAGTCGATCTTGTTACTCCTCTGGCAATAGGTGTGACTCTGTGTGACGATTCTTCAGCGTCAACCGTGTACGACGTCGTTTGAAGTCAGCTTGTTAACAGCATAGGGTGCCACATCACGTTAGTAACATGTCGTTCTTAGCTACGCCTGAAGACACATCATGGACGAAGAAGTTCCATCATCGGATGAGATTGCTCTGAATTATCTGGAGCAGCTGCCCTGGGAACCGTATCCGTTTCAGGAACAGGCAATTCTGGCTTGGTTCGAAGGGGAAGATGGCATACTGGTGTGTGCTCCCACCGGCACCGGCAAGACGGTCATCGCCGAAACAGCATTGTACGAAGCTCTGGTCACTGGCCGGAAGGCCTACTACACCACTCCACTCATCGCACTCACGGAACAGAAGTTCGATGAACTCCAGGATTCCGCGGAACGCTGGGGCTTCTCCCGAAACGACGTCGGGCTGGTGACCGGTAATCGTCACGTCAATCCGGACGCCAGGATCCTGGTTGTCGTCGCAGAGATTCTACTCAACCGTTTGCTGACTCCGGATGAGTTTCCATTCGACGATGTGTCGGCTGTGGTGATGGACGAATTTCACAGCTTCAACGATCCGGAACGAGGCATTGTCTGGGAATTGTCGCTCGGACTGCTGCCCATCGCCACACGCGTGTTGCTCATCAGTGCGACGGTGGGGAATGCACCGGAATTCGTTGGCTGGCTTAGTCATCAACATCGCCGTCGGCTGCGACTCCTGCAAAGCGAAGAACGCCGCGTGCCTCTGGACTTTCGCTGGGTGCCCGATCAGCTGCTGTCGGAACAGCTGGAGATCATGGCTGAAGGAGACGAAGACGCACGTTACACACCCGGTCTCGTTTTTTGCTTCAATCGAGCCGAATGCTGGAGCGTGGCAGAACAGCTCAAAGGGAAACGCCTTCTGGCAGACGGTCAGCAAAAGCAGTTGCTGGCAGAACTCGATCAGCATGACTGGTCAATCGGAGCCGGCGGCAAACTCAAACAGATCCTCCTTCGCGGCGTTGGAGTCCATCATGCGGGGATTCTGCCGAGATATCGCCGCGTCGTTGAATCGTTGTTTCAGAAAAAGTTGTTGTCTATCTGCGTATGCACCGAAACGCTGGCCGCTGGCATCAATCTGCCCGCTCGTTCCGTCGTAATGGTAAGCCTGCTGAAAGGACCACACGGTAAGCAGAAAGTTGTCGAAGCCAGTGCGGCTCATCAGATGTTCGGTCGGGCCGGACGGCCTCAGTTCGACAGCCGAGGCTACGTATTCGCCGTCGCACACGAAGACGACGTAAAGATCTTCCGTTGGAAGGAAAAGTACGACTCCATTCCGGAAGACACGAAGGATCCACTCGTCCTGAAGGCGAAGAAGAAGCTCAAAAAGAAGATGCCCAAACGGCGCGACGGTCAGCAATACTGGTCGGAAAAGCAGTTCGAAACGCTGCGGCACGCTCCGCCGGGCAAGCTGGCCAGCAAGGGACGGTTCCCGTGGCGACTGCTGGCGTTCCTCATCCGCAAGTCCGGCAGTGTTCGCGATCTTCAGGCGGCCGTGCATCGGCGCCTTCTCGACAGTAAAGAAAAAGAGAATGCACTCAAGAGGCTGAAGCAGATGCTGATCGCCCTGGAATCCGGCGGCTTCATCACTCTGGAGCCTCCACCGCCAGGTGATGACGACGAAACAATTCGGTTCAATGTCACGGCATCAGCGGCAATCGCTTCACTCACGTCGAGCACTCCGAGCGGTGCCGATTCCATCTGGTTGTCAAAGGGGCCACAGTTCGAAGACGATTCTGAACACGAAGAGTCTCAGGAAGACGAAGCGGATGACTTTGGCACCGGGCTGGCACTGGTCGACGAAACTGACACGGAGCGTTCAGCAGAGCCAGCTGAACCGGAACCGGAGGACGAACTCGATTCTGCGGCGGATATCGAGGAACCAGCCGGAGGCATGGGGCTGCTGGGACAGTTGCTCACGGAAGCTCGTGCTTCAGGCGGTGCTGCCAGCACGCGCGACAAACCATCGACTGTTGATGCTCCGGCGCACGAAGCGAAGGATGAATCCTCTGTAGTAACCGTGCGTGAATACGAGCCCGACAAGGCTGTCGCGACCGAGTCACTGGACCTGTTGTTCAACTTCCGCAGCATCAACGCCATCTTTGGTATTTTCCTGGCCGAACACATGCATCGCGCCAGCCACGAAGAACGGCTGCTGCTTCTGGAAGGCGCTCTGGATATGCCTCGTTCCGTAGCTTCCAAAGTGCGAGTCCCGTTTCCCGAACACATGCCAACGGGACCGATGGCACGCCACTGGCTGACACCCCAACTGCTGTCGAAGGGGATCGCGACTCAGGAACAAATCACCGGGTACCGAGACGAAGATACCGGACGTCGTATTCCGCCGCTGGATCTGGCGATTCAGATGCAGATGCTGTTTCGTTCGGAGTTCCCGGCGGCGAACGATGCTCGCTGTTCGGCGGTCTGGTGTATTGGTGACCTGTTGACGTTTGGAGGTGACTTCAACAAGTACGTCCGCGCGCGCGATCTGACCAAGCAGGAAGGAATCATCTTCCGCCATTGTCTGCGAATGGTGTTATTGTGTGGAGAGTTCGTCGGTGTGGAGCCGCCGGGGATTGAGCCAGCCGACTGGCAACGAGACCTCGCCGAACTGGCGAGTCAGCTCACAGAAACCTGCCGCACGATTGATCCATCAAGCACCGACGAAACATTGACGGCACTCGAACAACGGCAGCAGGAAACAGAGATTGTGTTGTAGGACGAGAAAACGACCGACACACGTATCCCCCCGACGCAACACCGCGCGCCAACAGTTTGCCAGTTCAACTTCCGCAGTCTGTTCCAGTGATTGCACTACGATCATTCACTGAGCTGCTTCCACTCGGTCAATGAGAGCAAACGTCGTTCACCTGACTCAGTAAGCTGCACTCCGTTGTAGATTTGAATTCGCTTCTCCAGCGCTTCAACGTCAGCAGTAGTTGATTTTGGCATCTCCCATAGATGAACCGTGTGGTCGTTTCCAGTTGCCAGCCTGGTGCCGTCACTACTGATATCAAGGTCGTGAAGTTGGATCCCAGGAAGACATCGAAGAAACCCTGAATGCTGTTGCGTCCTCGTATCCCAGAAGTACACGTTGCCGACACTTGTTCCGATGAGAATCGTTCGATCACCAGGTGCCACGCGAATCGCTTCGATACGAGACTTAACATCAACAGAACCACGGCGTGGATCCTGTCCAGGATTCGTCATATCCCAAAGCCGTACGAGTCCGTCATAGGAGCCACTCACCAGGTACGTTCCATCCTGGACAAACTGCAAGGCTTTCGTCCATCCTTTAGGCTCGGTAGAGTGGTAGACCTCCGTTGTCGTCGCCATGTCAAAGACCCGAACATCGCCGTCAGAACTTCCAGTTGCGAAGAGCCGGGAATCCCGGTTAATTGCTACTGATACAATTGCGGACTCGTGGACAATTGGATCGCACAATTGTTGTCGGGAAGTCAGATCCCAAATGACTGCTTCACCGACACTACCATCTTCTTTTCCAGTTCCTACCACAAGTTTGTTGCCGTCAGCAGCAACTGCGAGATCTACAACCTTGAAGTTGTGAGTCAGCGGTTCCTGAAATTCACGTCCTGTTGCAGTGTCAATGAACTGGACTTGCCGCGTGTGGAGAGATCCTTTGAGCATTTTTTGCGGTCCCACGAAGGCAACACCGAATCCTCCGTTCTGTTTTGCGGTCGCGATTTCTTCTGCTTTGTCTACACGATAGATAACAAATTCCGATGCTCGTTGCCCGATTCCGAGCAGTTCTCCATCTGGGGAGAAATCTGTTGTTTGCGTGAGCTGATTGCAGACAATCGACTGAGCTGGCTCCGAATTCAGTGTTACCTCCCAGTACCTTGCATTACCGTCTTCGGCACCTGTCAGGAGTTCTGCTCCGTCAGGAGCGACAACGGCAGTATGGACTGCACCTCGATGATGAAGTCGTTGTCCGATTTGCGATCCTGTAGCAGGATTCCAGACGACAACGTTTCCACTGGAATCTGCGGACACAACAAATCGTGCATCGGGGCTAAAGTCCACGCTAAGAACTGCAGACTCATGTAAGAGTGAGGAGTCAAGCTGATGGTCCTGACCTACATCCCAAACGTGAACGGATCCGGTTGCTTCTCCGCTGACAATCTGTTTGCCATCGGGGCTGTAAGCGATTGCTCCTGTCCCAGCTGAGTATTGAATCGGCTTATGGATCGGGGACGGATTTCCGGTGGATATGTTTCGAAACTCGATCTGGCCAACAGGAGCCGACGTTGCGATCGCGACTACCTGCCCCGCTGGGTGGATCGCAATATCGTTGACATCGCTGCCCACTGAAGCTTCATACGACAGGGAGCCGCCCGAAACAAGACTCCAATGGCGGAGCATTTTGTCTCTGCCACCAGCTACAATGGCGGTGCCAGGCATGTCGAATTTGACGGCGAGGACGGCTGACTTATGTGGAAGAGGGCCGGCGAGCTGTTTGCCAGATTCCGATGCAAACACCTGCACCTCACCTCGACCGAATGTCCCGCTCCCAACAGCGATCTTGCTGCTGTCCTGGCTAAAATCGACGGACCATCCGGCATTTGGAAGTGTGATTGGTTCAAAAAGTACATCCCATGTTGAGAGAGATCTGACAGTGAGCTGACCATTCGTGCAATAGAAGCCACCGGTGACAGTTGCACAGTATTTCCCGTTGGGACTGAATTCAACAGCTGTTACTTCGTCCTGATGTGCGACGATGTTCTGCAGACGATGCATTGAGCTCAGGTTGATGCCAAGGAAGTTGCGGATGGGAACACTGAGGTCTGATGTTCGTTCGGAAACGCCCTTCAGAGCTTTCAGAAGCCAGAGTGATCCAAGTGCTGAATCTCCCTGTTCGGAAAGGAGCCGTCCCTGGTTCATGTACTGTAACGTGAGACTCTTTTCGGCGACCTCTTTCTGTTCCAGGAATCCCTGAAGGCTCTCGTCGGCCTCCTCTCTCAATGAAAACTGACGCGCTGCAACAATTGGCGAAATGACTGCGATTGCTAACGTGATTGTGGCTATCAACGCAAGCAACGAAGCGACCAGCGGATTGCGACGGCACCATCGGATGTATCTTTCCATACGACTGATGGGGCGTGCCGATGTTTCTTCTCCCGACAACCAGTTGCTCAGGTCATTAGCCATTGCCGTCATGTCGGCATAACGACGCGTTGGTTCCTTTTCCATTGCTTTGGAGCAAATCGCTGCCAGATCAACCGGGATGTTCGGATCAATCTGGCGGGGTTCCGTCGGGTCCTCAGATGCCACCATCGCGACGACGGAATGGGGAGGTCCGCTGAATGGGCGCCTTCCGGTCAGCAACTCATACAGGACAACTCCCAGACTGTATTGGTCGCTGTGCGGACCGACATTCTCCAGGTCACCTCTCGCTTGTTCGGGGGGCATATAGGCTGGCGTCCCCAGCACACCACCGTCAGCTGTCATCGACGAGTCTTCATCCATCCGTTTCGCCAGACCGAAATCCATGATCTGCGGCTGGCCCGCCTGATTGACCATGATATTATCTGGTTTGATATCCCGGTGAACGATGTCTAGCTTGTGCGCATACGCCATTGCCTCAGCCAGCAATGAAACCCACTGAGCAGACTGCTGATAATCCGGCCGATCTTGCTCAATTCGGACAGACATGGGTGTGCCATCGACACATTCTGATGCGATGAAGGTTTGCCCACCAACTTCCCCACTTTCGAATACTGCTACGATATTAGGATGATGCAGGCTCGCAGCGGCTTTGGCTTCTCTAATGAATCGCCGAATTTTCCTCTTGTCGTTCGTCGCAAACTTCGGAACCTTCAGGGCAACCTCACGATCGAGTACTGGATCGTACGCTCGATAGACGGTGCCAAACGCTCCCTGACCCAACGCGGCCTTCAGCTGAAATCGACCAATCTGTCCAATCGTCGGGGTCGGCTTGATTTGCGAAACAGACGTGTCGGAACCTGCACCGGGTGAGGTTCCGTCGCCCACGCTCGCCTGAGTTTCGAGGGCTTCCTGACTTGGAGCGATTGAATCACGCCCGGAAGGCTGAACAGAGCTGACGACAAAACGCTCTCGACATGCCGGGCAGCGCACGTTTTTACCGACTCTTGATTTGTCAATTCGCAGCGACTGATTGCAGTTAGGACACTTTGTCTTCAGTTTGATTGCCATATCCACTGCTTCTTTGCCTTCGACGTCACTCCGAAATTAGAGTAATCACCCATGCAAAACAACTTCCTGACTGCGTGCGAGTTTTACTTATTCCGCTTGGAGAACGGGACAAGTGCTTCATACATTTCCTGAGCCGAAGTGAATCGTTTGTCCGGATCTTTCTCCATGGCACAGTGCACAACTTGTATGAGTGCCGATGGCAATTCCGGGCACCGCTCGCCCAGAGGTGTTATCTCATCCTGAAGGACCTGCGCGACGGCATTTCTGCGATCTGAAAACTCAAATGCGTGCGAGCCAGAGAGGAAGCGATAGAGAGTTGCACCAGTCGCATAAATATCGGCAGCAGGTTTGGCATAGCGACAGTCAAGCAGTTGTTCAGGTGGCATAAATGCGACCGTGCCTCGCGCGTCTCCATCGTTTGTGATTTCGCTGAATCCAGCGTTTGTATAGTTCTTTGCCAATCCAAAATCAGCCAGCCTGCATTTCAGCTTCCCGTGTGGTTTTGATAACAGGATATTCGCAGGCTTGACGTCGCGATGGATGATTGACAGCGGGTGCGCGTATGTCAGCGCGTCGCGGATCTGACACACGATTGCGCACGGGATTCGGACACGGGACTCTGGCTTTTGCTTCGCAATCAGTCGACCAAAATCAATAGTCGGCACATAGTCCATCACGATAAAGAACTGCCCAGCAATCATGCCCAGTTCGTGAAACCGCACGATTCGTGGGTGGTCCAGCTGGCTGAGAATACTCGCTTCACGGAGGAACATTTGTGTTTCCTTCTCGCTACCGCCCCGATTTGGGATGATCAGCTTGATCGCTACTTCGCGTCCGGTGGACTTCTGAATAGCACGATGGACTGTACCCATCATTCCCTGACCGAGTTGTTCCACAATTGTATAGCCCGGAACAGACTGACTGCTTTCAGTCGACTCAACGCGAGTCCACGACGTCGCGTCACGCTCAGCCTGATCCTCTGAACCCGGTTCGGGAATTACTGTGGCAGCCACATCTGAAGACCGAGGACCGTTCTCGGTTATCGCAACCTCGATATTTGTCTTGCCAACGGAGATGATGTCGCCATGTTTGAGATGGCATTCTGATACCTGATTGCCATTGACTTACGTCCCGTTGCGACTCTCCAGGTCCACCAGGTAGCATTCCGGCGGGCGAACCTCAAGGCGAAAATGGTATCGCGAGAAGTGCGGATCGTCAGTCAGGACTAGATGTGATGTGGGTGAACGACCAACAACGAAGGTTTCTCGCATCCCGAATTCGAAACGCTTTCCTGTGTGGGGCCCACTGATCACTTTCATTACGATCGATGGATGCTCAGCAGCACCGGAGTTGTCAGAAGGCGGCATGTCCCCACTCGTCTATTCTGCAACGGCGATGGCATTCTGTGTATGGAATTTAGTGGACCGCTGGTCAGTCAGAGTCCGCACTGATGTTGTCTACTACTGGCCAGTCAACATACAGGAACCTGCCGGACGATTGCCCCATCAAGCACCGACGAAACAGTAACTGCACTGGAACAACCCCAGCAGGAAACAGACATTGTGCTTTGAACTGGCTTGGCGACTCGTTGCCGGATTTCTTTAAGCCTGCGACCAAAGGACAGATTGAGCCAGTTGGCACAAGCAGTGTACGGTTTTCGTCATCTCATTCGTCTGTGGTGTGTTGTAACGTGCAATCGTATATTACCGCAGCAGACATAGATTTACAGCATTCGACGGAGCGGCCCGATGCGTTTGATCTTATTTACCTCAGTCCTGACGGTTCTTTCTATTCCGTCTGTTGCAAATGCCTGGGCGTACAAAGTGGTCGGCAGTGAGCCTCAATCTGAGGCAAACTACAGCCAGTTTGTTGGGTTGATCGATGTCGTCAACCTGCCGTCCCGTCGACAGTTGTACTGGTGCAACGGCGCCGAGACGTTCTCATACGCAGGCGATACTGATGCACTCAACGTCACTTTGCAGCTCTTTACAAAGATCAAGTGCCCAACCCACACTGTTGTTCTGCGTCCAGGGCGTTTCAACGGAGAATTCGACTGGCAACTTCATATCGTTCAGGGAATTGCCAGATCGGGAATCAAAGAATGGAACATGGAAGCTGTGAAGGACCTTGATCCTGTGCTGGTCGTTTATGTCAGCGATAACATCGACTTAGATTCAGTTATCTTTCCAGCGGGCGTTCAGGTTCAGCAACTCAGCGATCTTCGTGCGCGGTATGTGAGAGCTCAACAGACGGGGAGTGATTACACCCAAAGGGCAGCGGTGCGATACCTGAAAGCCCTGGACCAGGATCCGGCGTTGAAGCGTCTCGGAAAAAACAAATACGAAGCAAGTATCAGTCAGATCGACGCGTTCATTCAGCGATTGGCAACAAAGCAATAGCCGCGCGCCGGGGTGGTGCGTGCATGGAACGTGATCGGTCCAAACGTTGCTGCTATTCCGCTGGGGTCAGGGAATCGTTCAGGACGTTGACCATTTCTCGAAGGCGACCGACGGCTTTTCGGTTGAACACGAACGAAAGGCGCGGCAGGTCTTTGAGATGCCTGTCGTCGGCTTCCAGACGGTGGACGTCTGACTTTTCAATGCGTCCGGATTCCACGACATCTCCAAACTCGTCGTTGAGACGTTCGACCAGATCATCATCTGGTTCGCTGTGTAGACGTAGCACCAGTCGGTCTCGAATGAACCGCATACTGTTGTAGACGCTGTAGAAGCTCACCACTTCCTCGACGGCCTCTTCCGCACTGTCGGTCACTTTGAACAAAGACAGATCGCTCGGCGAGATCATTCCCTGTTCCATCAGTTCGTCGGTGACAAACTTCAGCCAGCCCTTCCAGTAGGTGCCGCCCGGTTTGTCCAGGAAGACCATCGGCATGAGGTCTCGTTTGCCGGTTTGGACGAGTGTCAAAGTCTCAAAGGCTTCATCCTGAGTTCCAAATCCTCCGGGACAGGAGACCACGGCATGGACTTCCTTCACGAACAGCAGCTTACGCGTGAAGAAGTACTTGAGATTCACCAGTTTCGGATCACCGTTGATAATAGGATTCGCTTCCTGCTCAAAGGGCAGCAGGATGTTGAGTCCCATCGCCATTTCACGCCCCGATCCGGCATGGGCGGCTTCCATGATTCCGCCACCCGCTCCGGTGACCACCATCCAGCCTTCTTCGGCCATGCGTTTGCCGTAGCGTTCCGCCTGCTTCCAGATCGGATCATCGGGCTGAGTTCGCGCCGATCCGAATACGGTCACCTTTCGATCACGACGATACGGAGTAAACACCTTGAAGGCATATCGCAGTTCCCTCAGCGCGCGGCTGAGAATCTTCAGATCTCCGCGAGTCGCCTTGTCTGCCGCCAGCTTGTCGGCGGTCGCTTTGATCTCATCGATCAACTCAGAATGCTGCGTCAATTCCGCCGGGTGTTCGATGACATCCAGTTCGGAATCGTGTGGATGACTCTGGTATTTCCGTTTCACGTCGTGTCGTTCCTTCTCCGGCGGACAGCACCGGCTCCGCGAGTGCCGGGATTCCTAACGAACCTGAAGAACACTGGGAGAACCAGTGTCACGCATTCGCATCGGCAGAAGGATCTCTAAGAGTCAATCGCCTGCATGGCTTCCTGACGCGTATCGTAGATCGCCCAGATGGTGTCGAGCGCCGTGATCTTCAGCAGTTCCCGAGCCATCTCGTTGGCTCCGCACAGCACCAGTTCTCCGCCACGTCGCTTGAGAAATTTGTGGCAACGCAACAGCAGTGCCAGGAAGACCGATCCAAAGTACCCCACTCGCGTCAGGTCAAAGACAACCATCGGAACATCCTGAGTAGCCAGCGGTTCCATTACGACATCGGCGGCCTGTTCGACGAGGTCCCACTGGAGCGTTTCCACACTCGGTGCGGGGATAACGAGAACCGTGTTTCCGTGCCATTCAATCTCAAATGTTTCCAGTACCTCAGACACAGGACTGTCCTTTCTGCTGACAGTTCAATCGTGCGTGACATCAGCGCCTGATCGTCCACCTGGCTTCAACCGGACTCGATGCAGGATGCCTTACTCCTGCTGAAGAGTAGCACATCCGGTGGTGGGTTCACCAGCGACTCACCATTCAAGCCGCTCGCGACTGCCGACCGTCACGCGGAATGAAGTTCCCCTGCTCATCGATTTCTTCAAAGTGCACCGTCAGACGCTTGGAAACTCCTGATTCTTCCATGGTGACACCATAGAGTACGTCCGTGACCGCCATCGTGGGCTTGCGATGGGTAATCATAATGAACTGCGTTTCATCACGGAATTCCTTCAGGACACCAACAAACCGGTTGATGTTCGCATCGTCCAGAGCGGCATCGACTTCGTCCAGCAGGCAGAACGGGCTCGGCCGACTGCGGAAGATCGACAGCAGGAGCGCCACGGCTGTGAGCGTCTTCTCTCCACCACTCAACAGGGAGATACTTCGCAGTTCCTTCCCGGGTGGTCGCGCGACAACATCGATGGAACAATCGAGCACGTCTTCCGGATCCTCAAGAATAAGGTCCGCTTCGCCTCCACCAAACAGACGCCGGAACAGCTCACGAAAATGCTCCTGAATACACTCAAACGATTCCAGGAACATTCGCCGACATTCGGTATTGATGCGCCGCACCATGTCTCTAAGCGTGTCGCGTGCTGCTTCCAGGTCTTTGAGTTGTGCATGCAGACGTTTGAAACGCGTTTCAAGTTCCGTCAGGTTGTCCAGACTTTCTGTGCTGACGTTGCCAATCTTTTTCAACTGTCGTCTCAGACGATCCACTCGCTGTTCGATGACTTCGCGGACTTCATCATACTGCGCCGTATCCTGCAGAATGGCGTCCACTTCCGGAGAATCCACGGTCAGTGGCTCAAACGACGCTTCCTCACCTTCGTCCGAAACATCTTCGATTTCGGATTCGTTGAGTGTAGTGAGCCAGACAGCGAGCGCGGACCGCCCGTCACTAACGGCTTCCTCGACTTCCACCTGGAACTCATCTCGAATTCGTTCGGCGGATGTCGTCAGCTGATGTTCAATGCCGCTGATCTTCAGTTCCAGTTCGTGAAACTGCCGTTCGTGCCGGCTGCAGTTTTCGCGAGCTGCAGATTCCTGCTGACTGGCCTCCTGGCGGCGCTTTCGAAGCAGCACCTGACTGGCTGAATGTTCCGTGATCTGCGCTTCAATCTGTTCGTCAGCCACATAGAGTTCTGCCAGTTCGGCGGTGACATTGAGTTGTGCCAGACCGATTTCCTGAACTCGTCTTCGTCCGGCATCCTGCCTGCGTGTGGCTTCCTGTTGCTGAAGTCGACGCTGTTCGAGATCGTCCTTGAGACGTTCCCATGCTTCCTGAATGGAGATGGCTCGTTCTTCCAGCCGTGTCAGTTCGAGGGTGGATTCGGTGCGTCCCTGTTCGAGGACGTCCATCCTTTGCTGATCCTCCGAAAAGCGGCATTCGAAATCGTTGAGTTCTGTCTTCAGGGTGTCGAGACGATTCTGTCCGGCTTCCTGTTCGGCCGTTGCATTCCGGCGGCGTTCATCAACAGCAGACAGTTCCTGTTGCAAATCCTGCAGCTGCTTATCAAGTCGCTCAATTCTCTGACTGGAGAACCTGGAAGATTGTTGTGTCTCAGCAAGTTCCTGCTCGGCCAGGCGAAGTCGTTCTCCAGCCGTGTTAACGAGCGTGCGTGCCTGTCCCAGTTCGCTGTCTCTATTGTGAAACTCCTGAGCCAGTTGCTCCAGTTGGAGTTCGCGTTCGCCAATCAGGTGTTGTGCGCGATGCAATTCGTTCTTGAGTCGCCTCAGTTCACTCTTTCGCGAAACGACTGCCGTTTCGCTGCGAACCATTCCGGTGTGCAGGGTCCCATCGGGTTCAACCAGTTCCCCCTGCGGCGTAATTGCTCGGATTGCACCATTCGACTGTTCGACGACGCGAACAGCATCCGGAAGTGTTTCCACGACCCACGTGTCTGCCAGAAGGAGCGCCGCCAGATGAGGAATCTGGCTGGGAGATCGTGCCAGGCTGTCGGCACGCCCGATGATGCCCGGCTGTCCGGTCAGTGACGGTGTTTCTGCAGGCGAGAAAACAGATTGCCGAACTGCAGTACCATCCTGAGCGTCAACCCAGGTCACGTTGAGTTCCGGTGCAAACTCTTCCGTCAGCTTTCCGGAACCAATGTCATCCAGCCATGCGGTATCAAAGTCCGGCAGGCGAAGTGGATCGTCCTCGTCGTCCGGCTGCTCAATAGTCTCTGATTTTGGCGCTGGAGCAGACGCATCTGTCTGTGGTGTGATCTTCGCACCTTCCAGCGAGACAAATCCGACTCGACCAGTAATCCGACACCGACCTGAGCTGAGATAATTGACAAGTGGCTTCATTTCGTCGATGACAAGCAGTTGAGCTCGGCTGGACAACGCCACTTCCAGCAGAGCCGCATGTTCCATATCAACGTCAAGCAGGTCAGCCACACTGCCTCGAATCAGATTCCACGGTGCCTGAGTCGATTCTTCCGCGCGCTGCAGAATCTCACGCACGCCGATTCCGAAACCTTCCTGCCGATCTTCCAGGTCCTCCAGAACAGAACGGCGGGCGGTCGCCGCACTTCGCTGTTCACGAAGTTCAGCCAGCGACTCGCGCGATTCCGACTGCTGCGTCGTGATGGAATCTCGAGTTGCCAGCGCCGCATCGGCTTCCTGTTGAGCATCGTTGAGTGACTGCTGCGCCAGCTGCTGTCGTTCAGTGAGTTCATTCACCTTTGCGTTGAGCTGTTCGCATTCGGCATCCTGCTGCTGACGATTCTGCTGCAGATCAGCCATTCGCCGCAGTAAAGTTTCCTTTTCGGTTGTTAGTGCTTCGATTCGACTGGCAATCGATGAATTCGCCTGCACCTGCTGAAGAACCTGGTCTCTGGTTTCTTCGATCGCCGCCCGGGCCGCTTCATGCTCTTCCCTCATCAGAATCAGCAGTGATTCGTTCTGTTCCCTCTGCAACCGTCCTTCGCTCAGCCGTTCCTTTTCCTGTTCCAGAATTCCGGTCAGATGAGCTTCTTCCTGTTCGGCTTCGGCAACGCGGCTGTCCATGACGGACATCTGTCGTTCCAGACGCTGCAGTTCCGATTCCAGTTCGACATCACGTGTGGCATGGTGACGTCGAGTGGTTTCGAGGCTGGAAATCCGGCTCCCAAGGTGAGCGCGTTGAGATTCCAGTTGCCGGATCTCATCATCAATTGCATTCAGCGCGGATTCAGCTTCGGAAGAAAGCTGTTCTGCCTGAATCCGCTTCTCACGTATTTCTTCCAGCGTCCGAGCGGATTCGTCTTTGCGCGCCGTCAGTTCCGCCTGCACCATCGTCTGCCGACGATAGTCATCACTCACCATTCCTACCCAAAGTTCTTCCAGTTCGGTGGAAACCTCGCGGTACCGTGCAGCCCTCTGTGCCTGATTGCGCACCGCGTTCACCTGCGATTCCACTTCATCAACGATATCAGTCAGGCGCAGAAGATTCTGTTCGACTCGGTCCAGTCGACGTGAGGCTTCGGCCTTACGCGACTTGAATCTGGCGATACCGGCCGCCTCTTCGAAGATCAGGCGACGGTTGGCTGCGTTCGATTGCAGGATCTGGTCGACGCGTCCCTGTTCGATAATGCAATAAGCCGATGATCCGGCACCTGTCCCCGAAAACAATTCCCGCACATCCTTGAGGCGAGCGTTGTTTCGGTTGATGAGGTATTCCGAATCGCCGGACTGCCACAAACGTCGGCCGATGGAGACTTCATCCATTTCCATCGGCAGGAAGCGTGTTCGGTTGTCGAAGACGAGTGTTGCTTCTGCGAACTGGGAAGCACCTCGGCTTGCCGAACCGTTGAAGATGACATCTGTCATCTCTTTGCCGCGCAGACTTCGGGGACTCTGATCGCCCAGCAGCCACTTAATGGAGTCGACGACGTTGCTCTTGCCGCTACCATTCGGTCCTACTACGCCGGTGAGTCCGGAGGAGAAGTCGAAAACGGTTTTGTCGGCAAAACTCTTAAATCCAAAGAGTTCGAGCGACCGGAGCATAGAGGGAATTCACAGTCAGAGAGAGGACATCAAGACAGAGCGCTACGGATCAGCAACCACGCCTAGAACGCATGTTGCCCAAACGGGTCTTTCAGAAATCGGCGGAATAATCCCGGTTCATCGTGGTCTTCGGAGTCGTCTGATGCTGATTTCATCATCGTTTTTTCCAACTCCGTAAGCTCAGACAGATCCGCCGACATCGTCTTTGATTTGGGATCTGTTGACGCTGGTTCATCTTCCGACAGAAAGCCGTCGATCTTTTTCGCTACAGGCTGTGCCGCCTTTGGGTGATCGTCTTTCGCATCAGAGTCTTCTGGTTTCTGTTCCAACGCTGCCGAAGCCATTGCGTCGGATTCTTCGCGAGTGGCGTCCTGTTCGGCATCATTCTGATCGAAGATGCCCGGGATGCGTGTTGATGTTCCAACCTTACGTTTCACCCCGGATTCGGGATCTTCATCAGACCGCGACGTGTAGTTTCGTCCCGCCTGAGGCAGACGATCGATACCAAGATCTCCCTGCAGGTTATGCTGTCTCTCCGCTTCAATCATCAGCTGAACGATGTCGCTGTAATAGGCCCCCAGTTTGCCCGCCGTCCTCACAATCTCAGCGAGGCTACGGCTGCACTGTTCACGGACGGGATCCTTGCCGATTCTGTATCGAACAACTTCGACCGTGTCCTCGCCGTCGCGACCAATGACACGTATTCGGTGGCCACCATTCAGGACGGCAGGCAACATCAATTGCTGCTGAACGCCAAAGATGACCACTTCCGGGACGCGTCGGCGCGTCAGATGGACAGCCGGACTGGCGTTGCTTTCAATCTGTCGCAACGTAAACCGGTTGTCGTATTTGATGGTGTTGAGAGAACGGTCCGCGTCGTTGATTTCCGAGATAGCTCGCACGGCACCATAGCGTGCTTCCAGAGATTCCGCGTGCAGAACGTTCCGAAGTGCCAGCAGGGACTGGTGAGATGAAAGGTTTGCCAAAGCTGCATCAGCGTAGACACGGAATGCTGGTTCGTGTTCTGCGGCCAGACTCAGGACTTCAACACCTGCTGGATCGTCCATGTACGCCAGAGCTTCCGCAGAGAAGAAGCGGACATCTGACCACGGCGATTCAAGCCCGGCTCGCAGGAACGGTTTTGCGTCGTTGCCAACCGCTTCCAGCTGAACAGCAGCATTTTCAGACGTCGCTGGATCCAGCAGTTGATCGGCCAGAGCTTCCATACGGAGCCTTCGGGCAACAACATCTTCTGCCAGTGGGATATGTCGAATCACCTGCTGGTATCGCGGGTAGTTGTTGCGGTAGGTTGGGTGCAGCTTCAATTCGATCAGTGCATTTGTTTTAGCTTCTGCCAAAGCGACTCGACGGTTGAAGCGATCGAAATGATGAAAACGTGTGGCAATGGCATCCGCGATCTGCTTTGACTTTCGGATGCTTTGAAACCGTTTGCGAATAACGATTTCGAGATCTCGTTCGTGTCGCGAAATCGAACCACCCGGGATACTTCCCTGCGTCAAAAGTCCTTTTGAGCCTGCCCCTGCCATTCCTGCACCAAATGTTGTGAGGATCGGTCCCTCAGCCACTGCGTACTCGTCCCCTTTGAGAATGCCAGCTCCTCGAACTTCTGTCTCTTCAAACAGTCTGGTTGCCAGAAGGTAGCCACCTGCGAGACTGGTAGCATTGCTGTTGGGTGGAAGCCTGACTCGTGTATCGAATGGCTGACCTTTGCGGACGTTTGGAGGCAAATAGGCGGTCACGACAACCAACGCAGTATCCGGCCGAGCCAGAATCGCCTGCGCGCCGGGGACATCGCGTCGAGCCATCTCCGTAAGTAGCTTCTTGCGCAGATAGGAGGGTGGCGGATCACCTCCGGTCCCGTTCAGCCCCATTACCAGTCCAACTCCGCGCAACGGGACAAATGTATTCCCCTGAACACTGATGTAGTCGCCCAGCATGGATGTTTCGATATTTGTTTCAAAGTCCTCCATTGCAGAACGCGGAGCTTGCGTTTCTGAAGCAGCGTCCTTCTTCGAGAACTGCGTGAGTCTCGACGTGATCGCAGTGGCCGGCGCGTGTAACAGGCTGCCCGCGCAGCCACAGCAGACAACAATCATCGCTCCCAGCAGAATGACAGCGAATCGCCTGTTGCCGGAAGTGCTTCTGGATGAAATGTTCATTGGAACGAAGCCGCAGGAAAGGTCTGCGCACCAACCCCCCGATGATGATCTGCCGGAAGCAGCCATCGGTCGGAAAGTCAGAATGCGAATGGATTGACCGAAAGTCGCGAATGCGAGTGGGTTTGACTGGAGGCATTGCGAATCGGAGGCGTTTTCCACAGTCGATATGGAAAGTCGACTGCCCGATCGGAAAACAGGCCTCCGTTCACAAGACCTGAAGGAGAGCAAATGCACGGTACGCTGCAGCATCTTTCGCGGTCAATATGCGTCGCGGGTCTGAGCGCCGCATTGCGCAGCGTGTTGCCCGAAGCACGCCCGGTTTCGGCAAAAACGTACCGGCGTGGTGTGAATTCGGCAGCCGTTGAGCGACTGCAATGTAAAGAGGGCTGCGGCAAAATCTGCCGCAGCCCTCATACTGAACCAATCGTCCGGGGATCGTCGACTCCCGCCAGATCACGCTGCTTCGCGAGTAAAATCAAACATTGGCGTTGAGAGGTACCGTTCGCCGGAGTCCGGAAGAATGACGACGATTGTCTTGCCTTCGCTCTCTGGACGTTCGGCCACTTTGATGGCAGCTGCCATAGCTGCTCCACAGCTGATACCGCAAATGATCCCTTCTTCCCTGGCGACACGAGGTGCCATTTCTATTGCCTCCTCGCCGGACACCTGGACCACATCATCCACCAGCGACATGTCCAGTATGTCTGGGATAAAGCCCGCTCCGATTCCCTGAATTGGATGTTTTCCAGGTTCGCCGCCGGACATCACGGGACTCGTTGTTGGCTCAACGGCGATTGACTTCACCGGCAGCCCCTTTTCGTTTTTCAGATAACGTGACACGCCTGTGATAGTACCCCCGGTCCCTACACCGGCAACGAAAATGTCGACGTTGCCGTCAGTGTCTTCATAAATCTCCGGGCCCGTCGTCTTGACATGAATGGCCGGGTTGGCGGGGTTCTTAAACTGCTGAGGCATGAAGAAACTGTCCTGAGCCGCCAGTTCTTCCGCTTTGCCAATAGCTCCCTTCATCCCCTCTGCGCCAGGAGTCAGTACCAGATTTGCTCCAAATGCCCGCAACATCTGGCGGCGTTCGAGTGACATCGTGTCAGGCATCGTGAGAGTCAGTTTGTAGCCTCGTGCCGCACAGACAAATGCGAGAGCGATTCCGGTGTTACCGCTCGTGGGTTCGACAACTTCCATTCCGGGTTTGAGTTTCCCGGTGTCTTCCGCATCCCAGATCATTGCCGCGCCGATTCGGCACTTCACACTGTACGCCGGGTTTCGTCCTTCGATCTTGGCCAGTACCGTTGCCTTTGTATGACTCGCCAGGTGATTGATCCGTACCAGAGGTGTTCGGCCAATGGACCGAGTGTTGTCTTCCAGAATGGGCATTCCTTTGTTCCTTTCAATTCGACCAACGACAGACAGGGATGAATCACACGGGCAGCCCGCGAATGTCCGCACGACTGACCAACAACACGTCGGTCACGTCCGTCACGCAGCCTGGTAAGCTACACATGAAGATTTCGCTGAAAACGAATACTATCCGACGTGTGGTGTACCAAATCTCTTTGCGTTCGCTAAGTCCGTTCTGCCGGCTGGAAACGGCTCTTTTTATGAAATCTGACCGCAGTCGGTGGACGCTTCCCGATTCTCCGCTCCAGAACTGACAGCTCCGCACGTCGCGGCCTGCCATTGCTGTTCACGTTACTGTACCTGCCTGTTGTCACAATGTCGGCCGAAGACGAGAATGTAGACAGTCAACTCCGGCTTTCCGATCAATCCGCCTTTCCAGGCGACTTTGTCCCCACTGGGACTGCGTATGGCCGTTGCCTGGACAGGTCAGTTTGTAGATGCAGGGCACACCCATGTGATGTGGGTGGGGAGCGCCACTGGCACTGGCCTTCCGACCGAACGGTCTCCCCCTGCGATTCCTCGTTGCGACGCAGGACGACCACCACAGTTGTTACTCACGGAGGCAGGGAGGGAACAACAAGACTCAGCGACCAGGTGCGGAAGGCAATTCGGTCCACCAGACTGACGTCACGGTGCTCGCCTGTAACGAAACTACAGCGTATTACGCTGACTTGTGGCCGCGTCAGACGTGAAAGAACCTATGAATCAGGCATTCCCACGAGCCAGAGCGACTACGCCAAAAAGTAAACTGCTCTAGAACGCTCGCAGGATTGCGGCTGCGCTTTGTCCACGGGCGGTTCGGTTCACTGAAATCGCTGTGCGATTGTGAATCGACATCGGTCCCTCCTGGACAACGTTAATTGGACAGCGAGGATCGGGCACTTCGTAGTTCAGCGTTGCCGGCACTTCACCGTAACGGAGCGACAACAACGTACCAGCCAGTTCGACGGCTCCGGCTCCGGCATCAAAATGCCCAATGAAACTCTTCATTGCCGTCACCGGAATCTGAGAGATACAATCCCCCATCGCTCGGTAGTACGCTCGTGACTCAACGATGTCGTCCGTCTGAGTACTCTTGCCCTGGGCGTTAATATGTCCCACTTCGTTCGGTCGGATTCCGGCTCGACGGATGCTGGATTCGATGGCACGGACCAGACCGAGGCCGGCAGACCTGTTCGCGTTGCCACGACCATCGCAGCCCGCTCCAATGCCGACGACTTCCGCGTAGATATCGGCTCCTCGGCGAACTGCATGTTCATAGCGTTCGACGACAAACGTGGCGGCTCCTTCCCCCACGACCGCGCCATCTCGTTCGAAGTCAAACGGTCGGCAGGCGCGAGACGGATCGTCGCTGCGTTGAGACAACCCTTCGAACCGGTGAAACTTGGCAATGTCGACTGGATGGATGTTGGAACTGCAGGCACCGACAATCATCGCATCCGCTCGATCGGCTTCGATCACTCGAATGGCTTCTGACAGAGCAAGCAGCGCTGACGCATCGCGGGACGTAATCGTATTGTTGGGCCCCTGAGCGTCATGGTCGATGGACACATGACAGGCCGGCATGTTGGGAAGTTGTCTCAGCAGCCACAAAGGAGCAATCTGGCCCAGTCCGTCTTCGCCCCAGCGCGTCATGTTGATCTGACCGGGTTCGTCCTGACACGCTTCGACCGCTGCGGCGAGTTCTGACGGATGAGGCGTCATTCGCCCAGCCCCATAGACGACGCCCAGTCGCAGCGGATCGATGTCACCCACGGCAATGCCGGAATCACTGACCGCCATTCGTGACGAAGCGACTCCCAGCTGCATGTCGCGCGACATGACCTTCATAAACTTCCGGTCGCGCAGATGACTGATCGGATCGAAGTTGGTGACTTCAGCACCAAACGCTGATGGCAGACATTCGTGAGGAATCGACAGAAAATCGATGCCGCTTCTGTTCGCTTTCAGGCTGGCCCAGAATTCGTCTTTGCCGATGCCAATGGGAGACACCACTCCCAGGCCCGTGATGACTATTCGTGTGCGATCGCGTCCTGCCATGGAAACGCCTCACTTCTTCAGATCCAGCTTCGACAGCTCACCGCCAAAACAGAACACCCAGCAACCTTCAAACCTGCCCATATTCATGTTCGGCCCACAGCTGCCAGAGAAGCTTTCTGCCGAATCCAGAGTCGCCACGGGGCCGGTTTGGCTCTAGATTACCGCCGAAATACGATTTCACTCAAGACCGGAAATCCTCTGACATCGCAGCCGGGCCCGTGAGAGAGTGGCGTAGTGAGGACAATCGGGGTTGAATCGATTTTCTGGCTTCGAAATCCTGAACAGCATTCAGGACGTGAACGACAGCAACGACCAGCGCAGGAACGCGTTGGTCGTTCAGTCCAACAAAGCCTGCGGCAGAATCGGGTTCGGCTATTCGGCCTTCCTGTCGCTGCGTTTCATCAGCCAGATCAGCACAGGACTGGCGACGTAGACGGAACTGTAGGTACCGACCAGCACACCAAGCGTAAGGCAGAAGGCGAAGCCGTGGATTCCTTCGCCGCCGATGACATACAGAATCATGACCACGATGAACGTTGTCAAAGATGTCAGCAACGTTCGCGACAGGGTCTGATTCAAAGATGTATTGACGATCTCCTCGGTGAGATCCGGGTTCTTGCCTCGCACCTCGCGAATTCGGTCGAAGACGACGATCGTGTCGTTCAGTGAATAACCAACGATCGTCAGGAAGGCGGCGACCATCGGCAGGTTGATTCTGAAGTCATTCAGCATCAGAGTCTGACCAATCGGATTGCCGCTAATCAAAGAAGCCAGAGCCACCATTCCAAGCACAATTAAGACGTCGTGAAGCAAGGCAACCACGGCGGCGAAGCCAAACGTGATGCGCTGGAATCGGAACCAGATGTAAGCCACGATGGCCAGCAGACTGATGAGGATCGCCATCACGGCTGACTGCTTCATCTCACTGGCCACGGCGCTGGCAAACGTATTGACTTCGTCAAACAGCGGACTTTCTGCCAGTTTGGACTGCATGCCATTCAAGGCGGCCAGCAGGTCTTCCTGAGGAACCGCTTCAATCGCGCGCAGTGTCACTTTGGAATACTTGCGAACACTGCGGGCTCCGGCATCGGTGCCGCTGCCTTCCAGCCCCTCCAGCCCGATCATGGAATCCACTTCCGCGTACCGCGTAGCCGCTTCCTCGTTGATGTTGCGAAACGCTTCGGCAACATTATCCAGAATTGTGCCATCGGCGACTTCGCCGGAGAACTCAATGTCGACCGCATTACCGCCATTGAATCGTCGGGCTCGAACAGCGGTTGCCGATTCATCGTCCTCAGCAACGTCAACCACGACAGGATCTCCGAACGTCATCGTCACCTTGCGCAAAGTCATCCCGGAATCTGATTCGAACGCTTCGTTCACCTTCAGGCTGACTCGTTCTTCGGCCGATAGTTTGGCGTCCTTGTTCTCCTCTGAATCGGTTTCTGATGTTCGCAGACGGAAGTGAGTGCCACCGGCCGTTGTGTCTTCGCCCGCCAGCGTCAGACGTTCGACCGTGAAATTGTCTGTAAACTGAGTGGCCAGAACCTCACGCACTGAATCTGTTTCGGCCGGTTCATTGAGCTGAAACGTGACCATCGCTCCGCCGGTGAAGTCAATGTCGTAGTTGTCTTCTCCCCGATTGAAGAAGGCGAACAGACCGCCGGCGATCAGCAGAATCGAGAACACAGCAGCGATGCCGCGTTTGCCGACAAAATTCCAGTTCGTTTCACCGACAAAGCTGAACATGGACAGCTTCTTAATCCAGCGCTTCTTTTCGGCCACTTCAAAGATCGTTCTGCCGACGAACAACGCCGTAAACATACTCATCACGATCCCGATGAAGAGTGTCACCGCGAAACCTCGAACCTGGTCGGTGCCGATCATGAACAGGATGATGGCAGTCAGCAGAGTCGTCAGATTCGCATCGATAATCGTGGAGAACGCTTTCGCAAAGCCGTTCTTAATCGCCATGCGCAAACTGGAACCTCGACGCTGTTCTTCACGAATACGTTCGAAGATCAGAACGTTGGCGTCGACCGCCATGCCGATCGTCAGGACAAGACCGGCCAGACCAGGCAACGTGAAAGTTGCTTCAATCAGAATCATGGTCGACAGAACCAGGATGAGGTTCATCACCAGACACAGGATCGCGATGAGTCCGGCAGCTCGGTAGTACAGCAGCATGAAGCCGATCACGGCCGCACCAGCGATCATAATCGCCTGAATCCCCTTATTACGAACGTCTTCGCCCAGTGTTGGATCGACGGTTGCTTCCACCATTGGTTTGGGATTGATGGGGACTTCCAGAGCACCGGCGTTCAGGACCGACGCGAGTTCACTGGCTTCGGCAGATGTGAAATCGCCGGAGATCGTGCCACTTGACGTGATCTGATCTTTGATATCAGGGGCACTGTAGACTTTTCCGTCCAGGACGATGGCCAGCCCGCGATTTGGGCGGCCACTGCGAGGTTTATAACGTCCGGTGAGGTTACCAAAACGGTATGCGCCCGCAGAATTGAAGCGGAAAGTCACAATCTGGCGACCATCCTGCGGATCCATCGTCACACTGGCATTCGTCAGGAATTTGCCACTGACTCGATCTTCCGGAGGATCGACGAGCAAGAGATATTCTTCGGAATCGTAGGATTCTTCTGTGCCATCGTCGTTGAGACGCGTCAACCTAACAGAACGACGAATCGCATCCGTTCGCTGCAGTGATCTTGGGCCGTCTGCATTTTCGTAAGCAGGCAGCCATTGAGCGATCACGTTGCCCGCAGAATCCAGCAGCTTCTTCGTGCCTGCATCCAGTGCCTGTCCCTGTTGTACGATGGCTGATTCTTCGCTGGCATGCGCCGTGATGAAGAATTCCAGCGTTCCCAGTCGGGTGATCCGTCGTTTGATTTCGTCGACAGTCTGAGGATCCTCGCCCGGCACGATGACTTCGATGCGGTCCGCCCCGACCTGTCGAACGGTGATTTCTTCCTGCCCCGATGGATTGATACGAGTCGCAACGGCCCCGACCATCTTGTCCATCACGACGTCGTTGATTTCCTTCTCGTCTGTTTTCTGGACTTCAAAGACGAGGTTCGTTCCACCGGCAAGGTCAATGCCCAGTCGCAGCATCTCTTCCAGTGGTACGCCGTTGAACAGGTTGAGAGCGAGTGGAGCGACGCCCAGCGTCAACGCCAGCAGTGACGCACCGATTCGTCCTGCATATTCCTTCACTTTCAAAGCGCGCGCCAGAAAGGTGCCGATCACGAGTGGCAGGACGAGGATCGCAACAACCTTAAAAAGAGCGATCAGCGTCGCCAGCAGGTCACCTCCACTACTTGCAGTTTCCGCAGCCGCCTCGGCGATCTCAGTAGATTTTTCAGCAGCCGCTTCTGCAGCGGCATCGGAAGCCTGTACGGCCAGTGTGGAAAACGCGTTCCAGGGGTTCAACATCGAAGCCTGTTCCTGATAGGACCGACGGGAAGCGTCGGGTGATGAACGGGCTTTCTGGCGTCGCAGGAGCCCGATATTCCATGTATTACTTGGTGTGAGTCATGAATTGTGAAGCTGTCGTGAGCTACTTATTCGAATCATCCTTCTTCGATTCGCTCTTGTCGCCAACAACTTCCTGAATGCTGGCGCGAGTGAACTTCATCCGAGTGGTGTCGTCGATCTTCAACGTCACGCGATCGTCCGTGACTTCGGCGACCGTCCCAATGATGCCTCCGATGGTGACCACCTTGTCATTCTTCTTGAGGTTTGCCATGAGGTCTTCGTGCTGTTTGCGCTTGTCTTTCTGCGCCTTCAGCTGAGGTCTCATCACGATAAAGTAGAAGAGAATCCCAATGCCGATCATCGGGGCAACGGATTCCAGAAGGCCTGGCGTCGGATTCCTGGCAGGAGCAGCGGGTGCTGCTGCGTCACCAGTGCCTTCGGCCGCCTGGGCGAGCATCAGCAGATCTGAAACTCCAACGACAACTTGATTCCAGCTCACAGTTTCACCAATCAGATTCGAATCATTCCGCACGATGCCGAGCGAACGCGTCTGATCTCCTGCCCACGCCCCGACTTCCGGAAAAACGCGGATCTTAGGATTGGCCGTTCCAGCGGGCAAGCTGATTCGCCCGGAACTCCGCCACAGTCCCGTTGTTTACTGCAATTCGGAGGTTGCGGACCAGCTTCTGGTAAAACCAGGTGTTATGGAGCGACAGCAAAATCGGGCCCAGCATCTCCTTTGCCACAAATAGATGTCTCAGATAGGCACGTGAGAATCGCGTGCAGGCCTGGCAGCCGCATTCCGCATCCAGCGGCGATTCGTCTCGGGCATGGACCGCGTTTCTCAGCCGCACCGGCCCGTCACTCGTGAACGCCATCGCATTTCGACCGTTTCTAGTCGGCATGACGCAGTCGAACAGGTCAATCCCACGACACACCGCTTCGATAATATCCGTCGGAGTCCCCACGCCCATCAGATACCTCGGCCGGTCTGCCGGAAGCATTGGTACGGTGAAATCCAGCGTTCGATACATCTCCGGAGGAGGTTCTCCAACGCTCAACCCGCCAACCGCATAGCCCGGAAAATCAATCGGTAACAGGCCTTCCGCCGATCGGTGCCGCAGAGATTCGTCGGTTCCTCCCTGAACGATTCCGAATAGTGCCTGGTCGTCCCGCACCTGAGCATCACGACATCGCCGAGCCCACAATGTGGTCCGATCGACGGCGGCCTGAAGTCGTTCGATGGCATCGTCTGCCGGAGGACATTCGTCCAGGCACATGATGCAGTCGGCTCCCAGATCCTCCTGAATCTTCACCGCCCGTTCCGGCGATAGTTCCAGCAGACTGCCATCGATGTGAGACCGGAACACGGCCTTCTCATCATCCAGCTGCCGAAGATTTGCCAGACTGAAGACCTGAAAGCCACCGCTGTCGGTAAGGATCGGACCGTCCCAGTCCATGAATTCATGAAGACCACCCAGATCGCGAACGAGTTCCGACCCAGGACGCAGTGCCAGATGATAGGTGTTGGACAACACCATTTGAGCGCCCGCCTGTTTCAACTGGTCAGGCAGAATCCCTTTGACCGTCGCCAGAGTACCCACAGGCATGAACGCCGGGGTTTCAACAGCACCATGAGGCGTCACCCACGTCCCTGCGCGCGCTGACGTCCCGGCATCGACGGCATCCAATTGAAAAGAAAACTTCGATGTTCCACCATTCAATAATCCATCATGGCGAGCTGCGCGACGTAAGTCCGCAGATGTATTGTTATGTTGCGCATCCAGCGGACTGACGTCGCGCTGCTCGCCTGTTGCCTTGTTTCCCACAACGATTCCCTCGCCCCGAATCCATACCAACAGCGGACGATCCTGATTTCGGACATACTCGACGGCCATTTCTCTGGACTGCTCGTCACCCTTCTTTCGAGTCGATCCGCCCTTCGTCCACCATTTTCTCCGGGCACTGTTCGAGATTCGTTTGAGCCGCTTCGTCGCCCATGTTTTGATGTCCGCGAGCAACCGTTCCGGATCCGGGTCACCTCGAACACCGACTAGAATATGAATGTGATTGGCGCAAATACCAACAGCACACAACAACCAGTTTCGATACTCTGCCGTTTCGCCGAATTGGTCAAGAAGTTCATGGGCCTGCGCCCGAGACAGATAGAGCGGTGGTTCTGACATCGATTCATCTGCTGCGGCTTCCCGGTCTGCGTCCGCAGGTGCCAGAGGTGTGCCCGGAACATTGAACTTCTTTTCCACGCAGTCTTCGTCGTCAATGGCGGTGCCGGTGAAGCCTCGTCTGTCTCCGGGAAGCCATGTGCCGTACGTCGTCCACGTCAGGAACCAGTAACGTTCGATGTCTGAGATGTCACCTTCCACGGCCATCAATTTCGTCCGTATCGTTTTCCGGTTGCCCGCACAAGTGCCCACTGGCGAGCTGGGCCACATCAGTCCGCAGAAGTATTGGCATGTTGCGCATGCAGCGGACTGACGTCGCGCAGCTCGCCTGATTCGTTAAGTTGCTTGCGATTGCGCGGTGCTCGTCGATGACCTTCGCGTCAACAATGACACGACCACCAACGTGATGAAACCAAGCGGAATGGTCACGATGCCAGGTTGAGTGAACGGGGTGAGGCAATCGTCCGCCGGCAGTTCATACACCTTCTCAAACGTGTCGGCGCTCAGCAGAATCCATCCCAGCGATGACACCATTCCGACCACGATCGCCGCGATCACTCCCTGACGAGTGACACCTCGCCAAAACAGAATCATGATGAGCGATGGAAGATTTGCCGACGCTGCCACGCTGAACGCCCAGCCAACCAGGTAGCTGACGTTGAGTCCCTGGAAGACAATCCCCAGTGCGATGGCGATGGCTCCGACGACAACCGAGGCAATCTTCGCCAGACGAACCTGCTCGGCATCTGTCATCGGTTCACTGCGGAAGTTGCTGACAAGGTCATGCGTGACTGCGCCGGCCGATGCCAGTATCAGACCACTCACAGTGCCGAGTACCGTCGTAAAGGCAATCGCCGAAATCGCGGCAAATAACCAGGTATTCATGCTCTTCGCCAGCAAAGGAGCCGCCATATTGGAACTTGTGACATCCAGAGCTCCGCTGGTCATCGCTCCCAGACCAAGGTACAGCGTCAGCACATAGAAGAAGCCGATGGCCGCGATTCCCACGATCGTACTTTTGCGAGCACTCTGCTCATCCTTCACGGTGTAGTATCGAATCAGGATATGAGGCAACGACGCCGTTCCGCAGAACAGAGCCAGCATCAAAGAGATGAAGTTGAGTCGTCCATAGCTGCCGTCTGCCTTACGAATACCCTTGAACTTTGGATGCTCACCAGGCCGGAGGACGTGGCTTCCGGGAGTCTTTTCCTGATAGTAGACGGTCGTTGATTCGTCTTCAGAAATCTTGACCACCTTGTTGCGCCACAACACAACTTCACTCTCCCCCAGAATCCTGAAGAACGAACTCAGTCCGACAGGCCCGGTCGACGTCTTCCCGTCAGGCAACTGGCTGATAAAGCCAACCGGATGAAGTTCGGGCTCACCCTTCTTCGTTCCTTTTTCCTGCCCATTGACGAGGCTCGGCTTGCCGTCGCGTTTGGTGACGCTTTGAGCTTCCACGACGTCGAAAGTGTCAGAGTCCACATTCGATTGCAGATGCCAGATCGTGATGCGATCACTGTCCGCATCCTTCAATCGGATGAATTCCGGTACGTCCTTCCATGCTCCTTCAGGAGCCACGACGCTGCGGCCGTCCAGTTCTGCTACGGCATCGTCGTAGTTCTCCAGAGCCGACTTCGATACGGTGTAAGTTGTGAACTCGTGGCCGTCTTCTCCACCGGTTTTCACTTCGAACCCTCGATCCAGAATCATCCAGGTGAGAATCGCACTGAAGACAACCAGCAGTGAACCTTTCAGAAACTGAACCCATGTCGTGGACACCATTCCGGCCGTCACCACAATCATGATGACCACGATGCCGACCAGTACGACTCCCTGCCAGTGCTCGAATCCCAGCAGCGGCTGCACCAATGCACCTGCGCCGACCATCTGAGGGATCAGATAGAAGATACTAACGGCCAACGTGCTGATCCCTGCGGCGACTCGAATTCCTTTGGAATCGAATTTCGCATCCAGAGCGTCCGCAAAGGTGAACTTTCCCAGCCGTTTCATGGGTTCCGCGACAACGAACAACGCCACAATCCAGCCAGCGAGGTAACCAATCGAATACAGGAACCCGTCGTAACCGTAGAAGGCGATCATGCCGCAGATGCCCAGGAATGATGCGGCCGACAGGTAGTCACCGGCGAACGCAATTCCATTCACAAACCAGGGAATCTGGCCATGAGCCGCGAAGTACCCTGCCGACGACTTCGCTTTGCGCCCCAGCCAGAAACTAAGTCCAATGGTGAATCCAACGAACAGAAAGAACAGCGCGACGGCTTCATAAGCAGCTTCATAAATCATGCGGTACCTCCGTTCTCGCCGGACGAGGTTGCCCTGTTGTCACGTCGTGACGCGAGCGCTCCGTACAGCAACGACAGAACAAACGCGATGATGATGAGTGCAAAGCCGTACACAATGGCCAGATTCAATCCCGCCACTGGCTTCCACTCCATCAGTTCCGGAGCGATAGCATTGATGAGAACAAAGCCGGAATAGATCACCAGGTAGACACAGAACAGCGTCATTCCCAATGGATTGCGTCGAGTTTCCATTGTTCACTTTCAGAGTGTGTGCGGCAGGTGTGCAGCGATCAGGCGTGGAAGCATACGAGACATCACCAACACTCGCCAGCAACCTCGTCATTGGCGCCGAAGTCACGCACTGCTGTCCATGAGCAGTCTGGATTCGGGTCCAACTCCTCCGCAGAACAGCATGAACACGTCGATTGCTGTGTTCCCTGTTTCTTCAGATCAACAGTGGAAACTAAGGCCGGTCCGCACTCGGCCATAGCGGCTCTTGCAACAACGAGAGAGAGCGACCCCGGCCGGAAGGCGATTTGGATTTTGTCGCGCTGCATATCGCAGCTCATCGCCGATTAAATCCTCATTAATATGGCAAATTTCCGCTCTTTCGTTCCGGCGATTAGTCGTTGTCACCCCCATGGTCGCTTGCAACCTCCCTAGGGGCCTGTCATTCTGACTCCGCGTGGATCGCCACGCCTCAATCTCTCCAGGCGCAGTCGAGACTTTTGCGACTTGTTGCACCCCCGCAAATCAGCATTAGGGATGTAGAGTAATATGCATCTCAAGCACTGGCTCGAAAACCTGTTTCCACGATATCGCTTTATTCGACACCGCCGTCGACAGTCGCGTAACCGAACACGTCCATCAGTGCAGGCAGAGCAACTCGAAACGCGGATGTTGCTGTCTGCCGCTGCGTTGAATGACGGCGAGGGAGTCCTTGAGGTCGTCCAGCATTCTGACGTCCTCACGGGTTCACGCTGATCGAAGGACTGTCATCCAGCCTGGCGGCCGGAGCGAGTGACACATTCACCGTGCGTCTGGACGCCGATGTCGTGGGCACGAAGAGCGGCCACCTCAGCTTCAGCACCAACGACAGCGACGAACCCGTGTTCAACTTCAGAATCCTCGGAAAGGTCCTGTAGTCGGAAACATCCTGTAGTCTGCCACTCCCGGTTCCTGGCGAGCAGCGCGACGTGAGTCCGCTGTGAGGTGAGCCACGGAGCGGCGATTGCCCAGGCAAAACGTCTCAGTCTCAGTTGCTGTGGGCCACTCCAATCGACTGCAGTGTGTTACGCTGAGTTGTGGACGCGGCAGTCGGGAACAAAGCATCCTGGCGATGCCAGGACGACTTCGACACGAGTGATTAGCTCTACGCCTGAATAATCACGGCGCTGGCCTGCCCCATTCGCGTGACGCTGGTCTTCATGAAGGTGCGATTTTTTGTGTCGAGGTTCTCGCCGGTGACGACGTTCAAAGGTGCGGCCGGATCCGGTTCTTCGCAGTTAAGTGTCTGGACGATCTGGCCGCGTTGCAGAGTCAGCAAAGATGCTGCAATCTCCGCCAGTGATGAACCGCTTGTTGCACTGCCAAGGAAACTCTTGGGAGCCGTTACGGGTGTGGTGTCTGCCAGATCTCCCAGGATGCTGCGAACCGCTTTGGCTTCGTACAGATCGCGAGTGGGATGACCGGTTGCTCCGACGTTGATATGGCCGAGATCCTTCGCCGTTAGCTCGGATTTCTTTAGCGCCAATTCTGCAGCTCGTTCAACGGCGCCCTGTTCGTCCGGAGTTCCGTCAGGTGACATCATGCAGGCAGAGCCGGTTGCCAGTAATGTTCCCAGAATGGTGGCTCCTCGCGCCTCGGCATGGCTGCGAGTTTCCAGGACCAGCGTGCAGGAAGACTCCGCAACGACCTCACCCGTGCGATTGGCATCCAGAGGACGACAGCGGGTGTCGGCCGGCCCCTCTGCCAGCACGTCCCATTTTGTTGCCTGAGCCGCTTTGACGTTGTGTAAGCGAGTTCCGGTGACGCCGGCCAGCATGATGTCCGCTCGATCACGCCGCAGAATGCCGGCCGCTTCGGCAATCGCCAGTCCGCCAGCCGCTTCATCATGGGTGATGGAATTGTTTGGCCCTCGCGCATCCAGGGCGATTCCGATATGACATCCAGGCATGTTTGGCAGATAACACAGCAGCCAGAGTGGCTGCAGGCCACGCATTCCTTCCTGGCCCCACTCGTCGAAATCAAAGTGAGTCCCGTCCGTCAGGCATTTGGTGACTCCACCGGCTAGAACCTGAGGAGGATTCTGCATGAGGTTAGCACCGAATGAGACGCCAACTCGACTGGGCTCATAGTCGCCTGACTTGAGTCCCGCATGTTCCATTGCCTGCAGTGCCGCAGCAACGCCGAGCTGGATTTCCCGACACATGAGCTTAACGCTCTTGCGAAGGGGCCTCAGATAGACCTTCTTCGCCGTCGATTCGGTAAACTCAGTAATCTCTCCACCAACACAGTCGGGCGCACTGATGTAATCGAGCAGCTCCGTCTGCTTGAAGCCCGGTTTCGCGTCCGCCAGACCTGCTTCAAATGCTTCGACCCCGATACCAATCGGTGACATGATTCCGACGCCGGTAATGACGACATCGTTGGATTCCGGTTGAGTCATAATGGCCAGCCTGCTGCCGCCAGTGCAGCAAATGTGTTCATCACCGAGCCTCCGCTTCCGAAAATGAGACTCGCTTTGCGTCAAATCTGAATGAGGAATTCTAGGGGATTTTGCGAAGCCAACGAAGACCTGGCATGCTGCTTTTCAGCGTCTTTCCAGGCCATGGAACGTCATCTGCGCCAAATCGTTCATGGGTACATCGTCTCAGATCAGCGGGTTCTCCAGTTCTCAGCATCATTTGATACCTGAGTGATGTCAGTAACAGTAGCCTGCATCTTCAACCTTCGTATCGTCCGAAGACCAGACTGGCATTGTGACCGCCAAATCCAAAACTGTTCTTCAGGGTAACCTGGACAGGTGCTTCCCGCGCCTGGCCGGGAATGTAGTCCAGGTCACAATCCGGATCGGGATTATCCAGATTCACGGTGGGTGGCATCACACCCGTTTGAAGCGCCTGAAGGCAGAAGACGGACTCTACTGCTCCGGACGCTCCCAGCAGATGGCCAAGCTGCCCCTTTGTGCTGGAAACTGCGACTCGTTTCGCGTCCGCTCCAAAGACGCTGTGGATAGCGGCAGTTTCTGCGCGGTCACCCAGCGGAGTGCTCGTCGCATGAGCATTGATGTAGCTCACTCGCGACGGATCCAATTCGGCATCACGCAGGGCATTACTCATCGCGCGAGCGGCTCCGCGCCCGTTCTCATCAGGGGCGACGAGGTGAGTGGCGTCCGTTGACAAGCCGAAACCCAGGACCTCCGCAAGAATCTGAGCTCCTCGCCGCTTTGCAAACTCCAGTTCCTCCAGGACCATTATGCCGGCTCCCTCGGACAGGACGAAGCCATCTCGATCCCGATCAAACGGACGACTCGCGGCCGTGGGATCATCGTTACGAGACGACAGAGCCTTCATACGAGCAAACCCGGCCAGTCCGATTGGTGTCAGGGCAGCTTCACTGCCTCCGGCAACCATCACGTCGGCCATGTCGGTTCGAATCCTGTGAAATGCGTCTCCAATCGCGTTTGTCCCGGAGGCACAGGCGGTGGCAATGGCGGTGCCTGGTCCCTGCAGATTCCAGCGAACAGAGATCAACCCGGCGGCCGCATTGATAATCAGCTTGGGCATCATCAGCGCCGATACACGATCGGGGCCTCGATCAAAGAGCAACGCATGTTGAGCTTCGATCTCATCGAGCCCACCGATTCCGCTGCCAACCACCGATCCGAAGCGTCCTGGATCGCCTTCTGAAAAATCAACACCGGCCTGAGCGATGGCCTGATGGGCGGCGGCCAAAGCGAACTGGCCAAAGCGATCAATGCGGCGGACTTCGCGACGCTCCAGCGGCACCAGAGCAGTCGCGTCGAAGTCCTTGATTTCACCGCCTATCCGGACGGCGAACTCGCTGCAGTCAAATCGTTCAACCGAGCGAATGCCACTTTGTCCGGAACAAACACGTTGCCATACTTCCCGGACATCATGTCCCAGTGAAGTGATGACGGATGCTCCGGTGACAACAACCCGTCTTCCGGACATGAATCACGACTTGGATTCGATGTACTCGATGACGTCTCCAACAGTACCAATCTTGTCGTAATCTTCGTCGGGAATCTTGATATCGAACTCGTCTTCCAGCGCCATGACGAGTTCCACGACGTCCAGCGAATCGGCTTTCAGATCATCCACGAATGAGCTCGCTCGGGAGATATCCTCCTTCGGTGTATCGAGCTGATCGCTGACGATCCCGATCACTTTTTCTTCAATTGCGGACACGGACATAACCTCCATTGAAAGTACCGTCCTCAGCGAACGGCACCATGTTTTGCGTACAGAAACAATGCTTACGCCTGCCGCTTCCCTGCCATTCAACGCGAAGCAATCCTGATGCATCGGGGTAACCCAGCCCTGTCCGTGTCAGACAGGACGCACCGCAGACCGGGAGTTATGCGAAGGCGAGGCAGATATACATGGTTTGCGCAAGCCTGTAAACCCGTCTGGCGGCGATCAGGAATGGTTTTGCAGCGGGAAGCCACAATGTTGCCCCAACTTGCCAGATCACTCTAAAGGGAGCTGTTGATTCTCCTTCCGGGCGGCCCCGCCGAGATCTAGAACAGTCGGTTCAGACCGTTCAATGCAGCGACCCGGTAAGCCTCCGCCATGGTCGGATAGTTGAAGGTCGAATTCACGAAATACTGGACCGTGTTTTGTTCTCCCGGCTGCGACATGATTGCCTGCCCGATATGGATGATTTCTGACGCGTTCGCTCCAAAGCAATGAATGCCCAGAATCTGAAGTGTCTCCCGATGAAATAACAACTTCAGCATCCCCACCGCCTGACCGGTAATCTGAGCCCTCGCCAGACTACGAAACATCGAATGCCCGACTTCATACGGAACACCCTCGTCGGTGAGTTCTCTTTCTGTTCGTCCCAGTGAGCTGATCTCCGGACTCGTGTAGATCCCGGTGGGAATGTCCTTAATCAGAGCGCGGTCGCATTCTCCATTGATGAGGCGATGAGCCGCATAGCGTCCCTGAACATATGCCGCACTGGCGAGCGCAGGAGGTCCAATGACGTCGCCAACAGCATAGATAGTCTCCACTGCCGTCTGAAAATGTTCATCGACTTCGATTTGCCCTCGACGATTCGGCACAATCCCGACCCGTTCCAGCCCCAGGTCTTCAGTATTACCGGAACGACCGGCCGCCCACAGCAGCAGATCTGTTTTGATCTGCTTACCCGACTTCAGATGCGTGATGACTCCATCATCAACGGTTTCAACGCGTTCGATCGCCTCACGGTGCCGAATGATGACTCCGCACTCACGCAGGTGGTAACTCAACGCGTCGATAATCTCGTCATCCAGGAACTCCAACAACTTATCGCGCGTGTTAATCAGGTTGACCTTCACGCCGATGTTGCGAAAGATCGATGCGTACTCGCACCCAATCACCCCTGCACCATAGATCGCAATGCTCTTTGGAGTCTTCGGCAGGCCGAGTATTGAATCGCTGTCGCGGATTCGCGGGTGATCGAAATTAATGTCGTCCGGCCGCCACGGCCTGGAACCTGTGGCAATCACAATCGCTTTGGATTCGATGGTCCGTTTGCCACCGATCTGATCTTCGATTTCAATTGTATTGGCGTCCAGCAGGCGAGCATGGCCGCTGTAGACCGGCACATCGTTGCGGTCGTAGAAGCTCTCTCTCATTCGCACCTGCTGATCGATGACGGCCGCCGCAGAACGTCGCAGAGCGGGGAACTCCTTCGCTTCCGACTGAGCAGACGGATCCACCAGACTGGCCTTCAGCATTCCGGTGATCTGCCATACAGCAAACCGCAATGCTTTACTGGGGATGGTGCCCAGATGAGTGCAGCTCCCACCGATCGGATCGTCACGTTCAACCGCGGCAACTGACTTGCCCAGCTTCGCCGCCTGCATAGCGGCTCCTTCGCCACCGGGACCCGTCCCGATGACAACAACGTCGTATGATTGTTCGCTCAACTCCGCCTCCACACGTGGCACTACCATGTCAAACAGACCAGATCAGATCAGATCAGACCACATGTTCGCGATTTGGAGCGCCTGTGTCGAGCCGTCAGAGGATGACTAACTCATTCGCCGTTGGGGAACCATTCGAACGATGGCACGCTGGAGCTGAACAATGAGTACTCTTGCCGAAAATCGATCTCGAACGAAAGGCATCAGACAGATCGCTGCAATGACAATGACGAGGTACAGCTTGGTTCGTTCCGTGTAACCAACGTGCTTCTCAGAGATGCACAGGTACCACAGCAGCCAAGTTTGAAAAACAGTAATACACCTGATGACCGGTTGAGCGATCAGCCAGTAGTTTGCTGACAGCCAAAACAGCGACGTCAGAACAACGACCGTTCCAAGCAGCTTGCAGGCAACAAACAGTGACACGTCACCGTTACCCAGTGTGAGCAGCATTCTTCCAACCGGATTCTCTTCAGTAACCTGAATAATTTCGGCGTGTCGTACAATCAGCCACGTATCAATCAGAGAGACTCCACCGATGATGAAACAGCAGGCAGTTGTTCGAAGATCACGCCACGATTTGCGGTGAGGGGACATCATTGTCATCCTTTCGTCCTGGCACGCGAGGTACAGCTTTGACTACGTCCTGCAGTCGATTACACGGTGTTGCGATCGCAATCGGCGCGCCAAAAAACTACCGGCTAACGGGTTGTGCTGACTGGAAGAGCCTTTTCATGACAACCTGTGGTTCATTGGTCACCGGGAACGGCTGTGACGCGTGGGAAAACAAAGGATTCCTTTGGCGGATTCTGCCGAAGGCACCCGATGATGTGAGACCGTCTGCTCATCCGACTGGCATGCAATCTCAATCTCCGGGCACTGTTGGAGCAGGCTACGGCCTGAAACCGGTACTGTGGACTTGCAGGCTCGCCTGTTCGGGGCCAACGACCGTGGAATGACTTCCGCCGCGCGATGATCAGAGATTTGGGGGCAATCCCCAGAGCGGATTCGGTTCCTTCACTGCGTCAGCTGCGTCGATCATGATGACGGACAGGACGCCGTACACTGCCGCCCAGGCTTCCTCCACAGGCTCATTCCAATCGTCACCAGGCTCCTGTTCGAGTGTCCAAAGCAGCGACTGGCCGACCTGCCGTAGTCTTCGTCCTTCACCTTATAGATCGGTGTACCTGCGGCCCAGTGCCTGCACCGCAGGGACAAGTTCTCCAGGATCAGGCAAGTCATGACAGAAGCGACGACGTCGTGATAACAGACCCTGATGGCGATCCTCGCAGGGCTTTGTTCTGACAGGTTTCGGTAAACCACAGTCGCTGCTCAGGCTGCGCGCAGGACTGCGGGAGAAACCAACATACGAGAGTTCTTCACAGTCAGAGTTTGCATCTTCAGGTCTTCTGTTTGGTGGACTGCACAGGCAAAAATGCTGGCTAGCCGGAGTATCGGATGCTCTCAGCAATGTAGTGGCACGGGAGTTGCCTTAAGCCTGCCTGCGAGCAACAGGCAGTAACCATTCATGTTGAAACTCTCCAGATTCGGAGTGAACCGTGGCAGAACTTTCGGTGAAATCCACTGTTCGCCAACTCACTTCGGCCTCCCTGCTGCTGTTGTGCTCCTTCATTCTGGGCTGCTCAGATGCGCCTGAAACTCCCCCGACGGGCACGACAGAATCAGAGGAAACGACCACCGACGAACCGGCAGACTCTGCTCCGACAGAGACCACCGCCGAGTCTGCGGAGACAACTGAGTCTCCACAGCGAATCACTCTACTGGAACTCGAAAAAGATGCGTTGAAGTTTGGCTTCGTTAAACTCACAGACTGCGATCGAATTGTTGTCGCTAAGGAGAAGGGGTTTCTTGAAGACGAAGGATTGGAGGAAGAAGTGATCGCTCAGCCAGACTGGAAGCTGCTGCTGAATAATGTCGCCACCGGCGAGCCGGATGGCGCACGTATGCTGTCCGGGCAGTCCATGGCTGCCACGGCCTTGTCATGAAATTCCGCAACAAATACTTCTGCTTCGCTGCTCCCGGTGCAGGAGTCGGTGACCGTTTCGTCACCGGCTCCTGTAGTGGGTTCACCACATCAGGTGCAGTCACGGATGACTGCCAACCGTTGGCAATTCTCATGCAAGGAAGACAAACGTGACACCAGCACTGCAGGTTGAAGATGTACATATCGGCTTCGGGCCTCCGGACCGGCGTTGTGAAGTTCTGTCAAACATCAACTTGACAGTCGAAACAAATGAGTTCCTTGCCGTGATTGGCTTCTCCGGCACCGGAAAATCGACACTTATGAATCTCCTCGCCGGGTTGCAGCAACCGGACTGCGGCGAAGTACGGATTAACGGTGAGATCGTTGACCGGCCAGGGCCGGAACGCGGCATTCTGTTTCAGAACTACTCCCTGCTTCCCTGGCTGAGTGTCTTTGGCAATATCGAACTGGCCGTGCGGCAGGTATTTCCTGAAATGGATCGATCCGAGCGAGTCGATCATATCCAGCGGTATATCGACATGGTTCAGCTCTCGGGTTCGGAATGGAAGAAACCCCAGGAGCTGTCCGGCGGCATGAGACAACGACTGTCACTTGCTCGCACGCTTTCTATGCGCCCGGATCTGCTGCTCCTTGACGAACCACTCAGCGCGCTGGATGCGCTGACGCGATCCAATCTGCAGGATGAGATCATTCGCATCTGGGAAGAGGATCGGAGAACGGTCGTGCTGATTACGAACGATGTGGATGAAGCTGTTCTCATGGCCGATCGAATCGTTGCCTTAACTCCAGGGCCAAAGGCCACTCTGGGACGGTCGTTCCCCGTTCCGCTGGCTCGGCCGCGTAACAGATCCACACTGAACTTTGATCCCGAGTATCAAACACTTCGAAATCAAGTCACAACATACATGATGGATATCAGTCACGACTCCAGACAGCGGCAGGAGGACAACGTGCCACTCCCGGATCTGTCTCCGATTGACTTCACTGCAGCGTGACTTGCTGACCAGTTACTTCACCAGCCAGAGCTTTTCCGATTTTGGTGACCCCGAACTCAGAAGCGACCTGAATCTCATGAGCAACGACCAGCGATGTGTTGGGATCACAAATCTAACGAAGGCCTGTCCCGATCCTTACGGGGACGATCTTGTCGTTGTCAGGGATTTCGACCTCATCGTACGCCGTGATGAATTCGTGTGTGTGATCGGACACTGGGGCTGCGGGAAATCGACGGTGCCGACGATGTTACCCGGGTCGTATCGGATTTCATCCGGATCGCTGGCAGTGAATGGTCGAGACGTTTCAGGGCCGGGGCCGGACCGACCAGTCGTGTTTCGGGCACCATACGTGCTGCGTTGGATGAGAGCGTTTGAAGATGTGATGCCCGGAGTCGAACAGGGCTATCCTGGCGGTGCGAAGGCAGAACCCCGGGACACCTGCCAGCACTACCTGAACCCTTTCGAATTTTCCGATGGCCTGCGTCACGATCCGAAAGAACGATCCGGAGGAATGCAGCAGCAGTCATCTGGAACGTCTGCCGCCAACCGAGCATCTTTGACCAGCAGGGATTGACTTTGCCGTTGCACTTCCCGTTTACCATGGACCACTTCCCGTAGCGGTCGTGTTTCCGCTCTTTTGATTTCATTGTGCTCCTGTTTTCGAACCTCTGAACCAGACATCAAAATGCATCCACTACTCGACCTGCCGCCATCCACTGAGGTGGTTTCTCTGGCTTCCAAGAATATGAATCCTGTATCCCCTTACGCTGTTTCCGTCTATGCCATCGCGTTACCAAACGATGTGATGGAACAGGTGTCTGAAGCAGCAATCACAGTTGGTATCGGCCTGCGACAGTATACGACCGTTGAAAGCCTGCTGGACTCTGCTTCGTCTGCTGCAGTCGGCTGTGTACTGCTTTCGTCCAACGGGCATGCCACTCAGGTTGGCGCAACCATCAACCAGCTGAAACTCTATTTTCAGACGATGCCGATTGTCGTTCTGCACAACACTGATTCCAGGGAAGCTGTTGTGGATCTGATGCAGCGTGGAGCGTTCTCCGTGATCGGAAGATCGGTTACCTACGACCAGCTGGTCGATACACTTGCCACAGCCACCGAAGTCAGCGTCCGCAGCCAGACGACGGTTGATGAAGGGCGAGAGTCATCTCTGCGCATGCGTCAGGCGACCGGGAAAGAACTCGAAGTTCTTACGTTGATTATGGCGGGAAAAAAAAACAAGGAAATCTCCGCCGCACTGGGAATCACAGTACGAGCGGTCGAAGACCGCCGATTCCGACTGATGAAGAAGGTCGGCGTGGAATCCGTTGCCGAACTTGTCGCCACCGCTGTTCAGGCACGTTACTACGAGCAGGGCTTTTCGGCAGGGGGCGCAGGGCCACAGCAGGCGGGCCCAAGAAACTGCCTGAAAGGAGTGGAAGTCTGGAAACCGGACGAAACCGGTTCATTTCTGCGTCTGCACCAAAGTTCCTACCGAGACGCTGCTGTGTTCAGCGATGCCAGCCGAAGTATTACGTTTAAGCGAGGCGAAGGGCTGCCCGGCATGATCTGGGAATCCAGATCTCCAGCGTTCCTGCGCGAACTCATCACGACCGAATTTGCGCGAACACAGATCGCCAGTGCCGTGGGGATGACAACAGCGATTGGTTTCCCTGTCTTCGAACGCGGCCGTCTCCAGTCTGTTGTATTGATGCTGATGGATACTCGCTACCAGTCCAAGGCTGTCTTTGAAGCGTGGAAGTACGATTCCGCAACGGCCGGGCTCAAGTTGTCTGGCGGCACGTACATCAACTGTGAACGTTTGAGACGTCTGACCGAATTCATGGTCTTTCCTCTGGGCCAGGGCCTGCCCGGTCTGGCGGCAGAACAACGAAGTCCCTGTTCGGGCGCTCGGTTTGCGGAGGATCCGGCCGCTGTTCGTGGGGTGGCACTGGCCGCTGAACGACTGATTGCCGGAGTCGCCATTCCACTGACCGACTCAGGTTCCGATGTGGATGATGTCTTTGTTGTCTTCAACGCCGAGTCTGCTCCACTGTTTTCAGTTCAGCAAATCTGGAAACCAGCGTCAGACGGATCGCGGTTGATACTGACATCCGAATGTATCGGTGGAGTGTCTTCGCTGACGTCGCAGATGCAGACTGCATCGATGATTTCCGTAAAGGGAATTGTGGACGAAGCCTGGCAGACGGCATCGCCTGTCGTTTACAACACCTCTTCTGAGTCTACTTTGGAGATCGCCTCCAGTCTTCCGGGTACCCGACTCACGACAGGGATCGCTATCCCGACTCTCGTTGATGGTGTGGTCGTTGCTGTCACAGTCCTGGCGGACTAGAGCAGTTTACTCTTTGTCGTAGTCGTTCTGGCTCGTGGGAATGCCTGACTCATCGGTTCTTTCACGTCTCACGCGGCCACAAGTCAGCGTGATACGTTTTTGCACGTCATATCTCGATGCGGCACTGTTCATATTCGCACTCAGCTACGACTTACGATGTCGTCCGATACGCGGCGTGGCCGTAGTACTTTGGTCGTGAATCCAGACGCACGTGCAGCCAGGCGACTCCCATTCCTGCCGTGCTGAGCCAGACGGGTTCGTCACCGAATCGCAGGAGCATCGCCGTGCCAACTGCCTGCCAGAGTCGATGGATCTGCTCACTCGGAGCCGTCCGGATGAATGCGGCCAGATGAGAATAACTGCAATGCTCGTCGGTGGCCGACGGCACAACAAGAGTCGCGTCGCCACTCAGGTTCTGAAACGTTGCCACTGGCGACGAGCCAAAGTAGTCGGCGAACGCCGTCCGATCGGGCGAACGCTCGAGCCCCGCACTGTCCAGCAGCACGAATTCGAACTCGCGGTTGCTACTCCTGCGACACACCGCCGGCGTCTCCCAGCGGTACGCGCAAAACGGAGCCTGCATCAGTAGCTCAATGAACCACGTCCGAAATGTCTCGTCAGAAACCCACAGCTCCAGAACCTCACCATAGCTGACGGGGACGCCATAGCGACTCACCGAATAGTGAACGACACTGCCAGACAGATTCGTCGCTTCACATTGCCACATTCGGTCGTATCCTGAAGTTGCCCGCTCGCAGGGTTCTGTCCAGAATATCGGATTGATCTCGGGAGAGAAACCTGGACAACTGCAGTCTGCAGAAACTGCCATCCCGACAACGGGGCCGCGACCATGATGAGCAAACGTGTTTCAATCGGTGCTCCACCAAACGACAATCCTTTTGAGCCACCCTCAGCAAACAATGCAGCTTCGTCAGTACTGGCGGCATTGTTGAGCTGGCTGAAGCAGCGCGCAGTGGAAAGTCTGATCTGCTTCACCTTGGCGACTGCCATCCTGCCGGGCTGGGCGGTCGCTTTTCAGCTTCAAAGATTCACGCTGGTCAGCTGCCTGCTCCTCACATCAGGAATCCTGACGACTGCCATGGGAATCATTGTCAGCCTGGCGTTGCCGCAATTCTGCGTCATTTGAGCAGGCCGACAACACCAGACGATCACAACAGCTCAGCCAGATTTCCAAAGACGAATCAGGCCTGGTATCAACACGCAGCGAAGGCCGCCGCCGCATTAACTCACTGAATGCCGCTCCACTCCGAGATGTCATCGAACGCTGGATCGGCAAATACGAAGGCTACTGGGCGAATTCACTGCTGCGAGTCAGGGACTCCGCGGTCAGCACCGCAAAGGCGAAGAGTAAACGTACGAAGAAGAAGGCTTAGTCGTTCAACACCGTTCCACTGGACACTCACAAATGGCGATTGACACAAAGAAGGTTCAGGATCGACGGAGCGTCCATTACAGGACATTCGATGACTTGCTGACGGACGCCGAACAGCTTGCTTCAAAAGAAGTCCGGCAGACGGGGAACTGGTCTACTGGTCAGATTCTGCAACACCTTGCCGTGTCAATGAACTCGTCCATTGACGGCTTCGACTTCTCCCTGCCGGCTCCTGTTCGGTTCATCTTGAGTCTGCTGATGAAGAGGAAGTTTCTATACAAGGCGCTGCCAGCAGGATTTAAAGCCGCCGGACGATTTGTGCCGCCGGACGACGTGTCGACTGCGGACGGACTGGCCGCAATTCGCAATGCAGTCGAACGTCAGGCAACTGCCGAAGAATACGTGCCGCACCCGGGATTCGGAAAGCTCACCAGGGACGAATGGATCAACTTCCATCTTCGACACGCTGAGATGCACATGAGCTTCATCGTCCCGGCCAAAACTGACTGACCTTGACCCGTTGCCGCTCCCATGCCTGACGCCATGGAGCCGAAATCCATTCTGCGGGTCACTTTGCTTCTCCAGCTTTCTGCTGCTCCAGTGCCTGGCGGCCGATCATGACGTCGGTGAAACCCTTCAGATCTGTCCAGAACGTCCCTTCCCCGGCATACAACATATCCAGCTGGACGTCTTCCGGCAGACCTGATGCGAACGTCCATTGGTTGTAAGCGGATCCCGATCCAAAAGCGCTAACGGCCAGTCCAAAGAGTTCTGACTTCGCCTCTTCTTCCAGCTGTTTGGCTCCGGCTTTGGCTCGTCCCAGATTCACACTGGCCTGAGCTTCGAGTTCTGCTGTTTGGCGTTCGATGGCAGCAACCAGTTTCAACGTTTCGGCTTTGGTCTCTTCCGCCTGTTTCGCTCCTTCGGCTTCAGCACGCGCGACCATCTTCTTGGTTTCGGCCTGAATGCGTTCTGTTTCCAGCTCCACTGTTTGTTCCGCTTCACGCAAAGTCGCTTCCGTTCCGGCAGTGAGGAGTTCCTGGTCGCGAGTCAGTTTGAGTTCGTCGGCGACGAATTTTTGCTGAATCGGTTCGCGGACTTCCTGCGGAATGTGAATGTTCCTGACGAATCCATGCAGCAGCGTCAGCCCCTTCTCCTCGAGGATTTTCTCAAACGCTTCGGACACCTCGTCCTGAAACACACGCCGAGTGTTACCGACGAGCAGGTCCACGGCCCCCAGAGACGAACCTTTGTTACGGCACATGCTTTCGATTTGAGGAACCACCACCTTGGCTTCGACAGCCGGAAGAGTTCCGAACTTGCGGATCACGTCGGAAGCCTGTTCGGGCATGATGCCCCACACAGCCGTGAAGTCCATGTGGATACGGAATCCATCATTGGACGGAAACGAAATGCCGCTTTCATCGTCGACGACTGTTGGTTCGCCGCTCTCGTCCAGAACCGGTACTTCGGCATTCTGGAGCAGATTGGTCTTCACTGATTTTTCCGCGAAACCAATGCCAATGATATCGACGTGCTGTTCTTTTGGATTGACTGGATACAGACCCGGCTGCAGAACCTTGTCCTGGATACCCGGTTTTGCGGCAGTCAGAGGATTGTCTGTCAGGTTGGTCACGACACCGACATACCCTGTGGGAATCGACACCCAGCCGGCGTGTTTCTTCTGCATGCCGGACTGGACGGTTGTGTCCTGGATGACATTGACGTTGTACGCATAGTCGTTGATGCGGTAGGTGCCCGGTCCAAAGACCTTTCGCAGGATTCCCTTCTGCGTTGTCTGGTCAAGATTGCCATCGACAAGGGACTGACCGCTTTCCAGGTCGGATCCCATCTTGCTGGAGACCACTGCCACTTCGCCGGGTTTGACTGTGATGTCCGGAATCAGTTTGGTTTCCCACCAGCCGATCCACAGGAAGTGGCGACCTGGACCCCGCAACTCTTTGAGAATACCGATCTCCAGTGGATCGCCGTTGTCATCGACCCTGGCGAACTGCCCTGGTGATGCTACAGGGCGTTTCCCAGGAAGCAGCGGCAGAGGCGGCCCCTTGTAACGCAGAACGAGGCTGTGTCCTTCGGGAACGTAGATGCGGTTGAACGTCCACTGAAAGGCTTCGGAACCGACCACCAGGAGAATGATGGTCGGAATCATCATGCCAAGACGTGATCGTGATCGCTTTGATTCTGCACTCATTGTCGTTTGCCTTTATGAGATCGGCTGTTTGAATCGTTTTCGCCGGCACCGGCGGGCGAGCCTTCCTAGCTGATCTGGCACTTACTGTGTTCGATTTTCCGCCAGGGCGGATTGTGGAGTCGGTGCTGTTGAATCCGTGCGGCTGAACGATTCAAAGATGCTCATGATCGGACTGTCTGCCGTATTCACCATGATGCGTTCGTACGAAGCCGACAGCTTTTGAAAGAGGACATACTGAGCATAGTCCTGTCCATCTCCGTCAAATGCTTCGACTGCCTTTTTCCATCCGGCCGCTTCGGCTTCGTTGTCAAACCGAACCACGTCAGCGATCGCTTTCCCGCGAGCTTCAATCGCAGCGGCCTCATCAATGGATGCATCCAGCTTCAACTGCGCGACTGCGAGTTGTTCGTTGGCCTTCGTCAGAGCCACTTCCTGTTCCTGCATAGCCTGCGTCGTGATCTGCACGACTCGTTGAGCCGCCCCGACCAGAGCCTGTTTCTGTTCCACAAGTGCTTTCCCAACAGCCAGTTTCTGTTCTGATTCCTGCTGAAGTGTCTGCTGCTTGAACTGGAGTTCCTGCTGCTTGGCAATCTCTCGGGTTCTTACAGGCTGAGCGATCTGTTCCGGCGGTCGAATTCGAGTAATCAATGCCTGAATGATTTCAATCCCCAGCGGCTCACAGGCTTCACGCATTGAACCTTCAAACGCACCCTGGAATTCCGTTCGAGTATGCCCCTGAATGAAGTCGCGACCAGACGAGTTGGATCCCTGCAGGCGACAGAAGCTTCGCGCATTCGGCATTATGACTGTTTGAACGATTTCTTCGTCGATCTCCGGGCCGTTGTGGCTCTGATTGAACAGAACGTAGACTTCCGCCGCTTTTTTGGGGTCGACTCGAAACTCAATGATCCCATCCAGACTCACCCAGAACCCGTCCTTCGACGGGAATCCCATGTCGCCTTCTTCACCAAGATTGAATCGCTGACTGCGGCAGTCAACAAGGTCAACGCGATAGACGTAAGGGCTGAGATAATGCGTTCCCGGTTCCAGCGTCTTCTTCTGAACACCGCGTTCTCCGTCTTCGACCAGGAGTCGGTTGGGTTCTGCTGCCAAAGGAGCGGCGAGGTTCGTGACGATGCCTTTAAAGCCGGCGGGGATCGTGACCGGTTTGTGAATCTCCACCGAGAACAAATGAGGATTGACTGGGTAGCGGCCGGGATTCAAAACGCCAGGCATGATTCCCTTGGTCGTCGCATTGCCTTCAGCATCAAGTTTGGCCAGGTACTCGCCGTAGCCCAGATCGTCGCCGGTCAGACTGACCATCACGCCCATTTCTCCAGACATGATTTCGGTCTGTCGAATGACCTGCCACGACCATGAATAAGGATTATAGAAGTAGCGTCCTTCGGTCAGCACTGCTTTCTGAATACCCTTGTGTTCCTCATCGGGAGCCACTTCCTGACCATTGGTCAGATCGAGCCCGACTTTGTGTGTGAGGATCGCAATCTCTCCGCTGCCCACATCAATGCGGAAACTGGAATAGACGATCCAGACCACTCCGATAGCCAGCCCCAGTATCATGCCGGCACCAACCATAGAACTGGCAAGTCTACGGTTCCGTTGCCGCAGATCGGATTCTGACAGTTGTGACATCTGTGTTTCTCCTGCAGCTCAGACTGCAACTCATTCAGTGAGTCGAAAATCGAGGCGTGCTTCGACAGTCAACGCAGGCAGGCGATCAGCGGATCTCAGGAAAATGCGGGTTTGCCGGGATTTTGAAGTGGGCAGGAATTGCTTTGCCGATCACAGCCCCGGAATGACAGTGGCTTCACACGACACAGGAATCAGATTCTTTTGGAGCCTGCCACCGGCACATCAACTCTTCAAGTTCTGTCGCGTCGACAACACAACGAAGTGGCATGGCCCGTTCATCAGCAATACGTGCAAAAAATACGTGTACGGCACCGCCAACTCGTGGGCCAACATTCGACAAGCAATTCGTGGAATGGACGAGGTGATTGAGTCATCAGATCCATGACAGGAATCTGACGTAATCTACAACGACGTGCTTCTTCGCTGCACCTGCTCGATGGATTTCAATGCTGCGCCACCGGCCTTCTGTCGCATCTCAGACAGGGTTGGCCCTTTCAACGGCATAATCCAGTCAGCGTGGCGCAAACTTCGCTGCTTCTCGGTTAGATCAACCTCCGGATCGACCAGCAGTTGCGCCTGACGTCCATTCAGGGACGAGATCACGTAAGCGTGGATCCCAAGTTCCTTGATGCCCCGTTCTTTGCAGAGAGTTCGATCCAGAAAGTGACTGAACTGCAGCAGCATGTCGGGGCTGCCTGACATGGTTCGGATTTGTCGGGGCGTCAGGTAGTCCTCTGATTTGATCGTTCCTCTTCTTCCCGTCTGTTTATCGACTGCCACAATGCGGGATTCGTTGAGCTTACGACGGAGCATCATTCGCCAGCAGAAGTTTTGCCCTTCATCGGTCCAGTTGGGATCGGGATAGAAGAACTGACGAAGCGGCAGCGTGACCTGAATCAGGGCATAAAATCCGACGATGACAACTGTCAGTGTTTGTTTCCTGGTCAGTGCTTTTACAGACCTTATTCGCTCTGGATCCGAGGTGTTGAGCCGGAGAATCCTTACGGGCCAGTCGGGCGAAAAAAAGATCGTGGTTGCGCCAATCATCAGCCACGGAAAGATACCGATGTTGAACAACTGTGAATTCGTCAGGTGAAACAAAACCGCCACAACAAATGTGGGTACTCGCGTGCGTTTCCACAGCAGCAACGGAGAAACGAGCAGGTCGAATAACAGTCCACCGTACGTTACGCACTGGATCACCAGCGGGTGTGCCAGGTAGGGCCCAAAGGTCTCCAGTCGACTTTCCCTGATAAAGAACATCGTGACTGTGTCGCAGGACAGCCAGTCTGGATCCAGTTTCGCGATTCCTCCAAAGAAATAGGGCACTGCCATCTGAAACTGAACCAGCCACAGACACCACGCCGGGATAGTCGAGGATCGCAGATCCGGTCGGCGGATCGCATCGAGGGAGAATGCACAGTGGCAGGGCACAAAGACAAGAATCCAGCTGAGCAGGCAGGTGAGGTAGACGTGGTTCAGGTATTCCGCCTTGTCCAGCAAAAACACGTATGTCATCCCGACGGCGAATAACACAGTGGCCAGCCTGTAGAACAAGCCGACGGCAATGCAGCCCGCCAGTAGAATCAGCGCAGCAAAATGAAGGTACATTCCGTTCCCAGGCCACGGATGCACCCATTCAAAGAAGTAGAATTTGAACAGAAAACGAGGTTGAATGTACGCCTGCTCAACCCACCCATATTGGATGTGCCAGAAGGTATCCAACGCCATCATGGCACCGAACCAGATGCGGAATACTACCAGTGAAGCAACGGGAACGGGCTCAAAGGCGCGCTGCCACAAGCGCGGCATCTGGTCGGTTCCTGCTGATGCGTCCTCTGACGCATCGATATCAGGACAATCACCGGTCGATGTGGACAACGAGTCGATCAAGGTGTCGCTCCCGTTTGCACTTGCGCGATTTGAGCAGCAATCTCCGGGTGTGACTCCCACTGCGACAATGGGACATCCCATGCGTCATCCCGCAGCGGTTCGGTCAATGGATTGACCCAGGGGTAAAGACCGAGGCGGCGAGGCTCGTCCGCCAGATCAATCTGAGGATCAAAGAACAGTTGGGGGCGTCTGCCGTTGAGAGATGTCAAACAGGTGGCACGAATCTCGGCGTCTCCCTGGCCCATTTTCTTCAGCTCATCTGACAGCCAGTGCGCAAACTGAACCATCAGGTCCGGGCTGCGGCTAATGGCCGTTGCCTGCCGGCCGGTCAGAAACGGACGAATATCAATCACTCCCTCACGTCCGGTTTCCTTGTCTCTGCCATAGAATCGAATTCCAACCTGCTTCTGCCGCAACATCATGCGCCACGCAAACTGATGACCGCATTCGGTCCAGCTCGCATTCCCCGGGATGAAAAAATGTTTGAGCGGCAAAGCGATCTGCACAGAGCAATACATGGCCAACAGGCATAGTGCCGCCGGGGACAGGGCGCGACTTCGCGAGGCCGTTTCCTGAGAGCTGCGAACAGTTCCCGGAATCCACATGAGTCTTCGGGGCCATTGCGGGTCAAAAAAGACTGTGGTGGCTGCCATCATCAGCCACGGGAAAACGCCAATGTGAAACAGCTGCGAGTTCATTAGATGAAACAGCAGAAGAACGATGTACATCCAGCGGCGCGTGCTGCGATACATCAGGAGAGGGACAGCCAGCAGATCAATCAGGATGCCTCCCCAGACGAAGATCCGGACCATCCAGTCTTCCGCAAAGAAATGCCCAACGAGCGGGAAATCGGTTTCCGCTGCCAGCCACATTCGCATCGGCTGGCCCTGAAGCCAGTCGGCATTGAGTTTGGCAATGCCGCCGTAAAAGTAGACGATGCCAAGCTGAAATCTCAGCAGCCACAAAGTCCACGCCGGGATCGTCTTTGCTGGTGATATCGTACCGCGGAACGCATCCAGCGAAAACGCTCGGTGCAACGGCATAAAGCAGATCAGAAAGGACAACAGTGAAATCAGGTAATAGTGATTGTTGTACAGCGCGCGTTCAGACAGGAAGACCTGTGTAAACGCAAGGAACATGAGGACCGATGCGACGCGGTAGAAAAATCCAAGGGCGACTCCCAGTGCGCTTCCTGCAAGGATCATGAAGTGGAAGTACATTCCATCTCCTGGCCACGGACGAACCCAACCAAAGCCATAGTAGGTCAGGTGAAACGGCGGATCGATGTAGTCGTGCGCCAGCGCTCTGGAGCCCAGAAACTTGACTGCAAACCAGGCAACACTCAGCCCAAACGCAATACGGAATACGACCAGACCATAGACCGGAACCGGCCTCACCATTTGAACGAGGACGCCCGGTCGTACAGGTGGTATACTGTCCAACGTCTGATGTTCAGACGAACCGACATCTGGAGACAATGCCTCATTGGTGTCGATCGGATCGGACATACTGATTCATTCTGTCAGCGACGCTCTGCCGGACCTGCACTGAATGTTATCTGCGCATCGCGTTTGGTTAGTGAGTTAGTTGCTGGTGACCTCGCCGGTGCCCAGATCAATCGTCAGATCATTACTCCCTTCCTTGATTTCGACAACCATGTCTTTGGGAGCTTCGCTGCATGGCGGCGGTGGACCCTCGCCATTTTCTTCATACTTGTCAACGCTCAGGTAGACACGATGTTTACCAATGACAGACCCATCGCCAAGGTTGTAGGTTGTCATCTCAAAATTCCCTTCACTGTCGATTTTCGCAACCGAGCCCTTGCCGATGTTCATTTCAGTCACTGGAACATCTTTCGGACGAATTGGCTTAAAGATCAGCTTCCCGCCGGGCATGGGTTCACCGTTGTACAGACACACTCCGGCGGTGTAGGCAACGTCAAATCCTCCGTCTCTGCCGCATCCGACAAGAAGGACACACAAGATAAAGCAGGTGAAGCTGCTGGTCAGAATTGCGGACCGTTGGTTCGTCATAATCTTGATTCCTTACAAATGGTGACGTCCTCGCAGCAAGGCCACGACATCACCTGTTTAAGTCAGTGAAACTGGCCGCAGTTCGAAGATCGAACTGCGGCCAGCAGAGTTACGAAAACAAGCTTGCCGGGATCAATTGCAGTTACTTGACAGGCTTGATTGTCACCTGTGCATGCCTCTTTTTCCCGGCAAGGAGGCAACTAGAATTCTCCGACGACTTCGCCGTCATTCTTGGCGCCTAGGTTAAAGTAGACGACACTGTCGATGTTCTCACTGATGAAGTGCGCACTTCCGTCGCCGAATGTCATTAATACACCGCCGGTGTGGAAGCTCCAGGCGCTGTCGTCACTTGGGTCAACAGCATCGATCGGCTCGTTAATGAAGTCTGAAGGTTCCGTCTTGAACAGAACCTGCTCGTCGTCGCCGGCTGCTGCGGCCCAGATCGGCTGGTCCTTTGTTGACTCCAGCCGAGGATTGGCCTTCTCGCCGAACAGCAGTGTGTTGCTGGTACCGTCAGTGACCTGAGCAATCCGCGTATGAGTGGCGAATCCGTTTCGATTTCCAAAGATTCCCTGTTCGTCTGCGTCAGCCGGAATCTCGGGGCCCTGACAACCGGCGTAGCTGGAGCCACCAAAACCGTCCTGATAAGCATCCGGCATGCCCGCAGTAACCGTATTCACCGTGGAACTCGGGCACAGGAATGCCTGCAGGACTGTGTCTTCACCGTTCAACGCACCGCTTCCGCCGCCATTATCGATGCTGGCCTGCTCAAAAATGCCGGGATCGTCCGGGTCGTTGTTGACCATATTCAGACCGAAGTTCGGCTTGATCCGGTTGTAGACATTGGCCTGGTCAAGGTACGGCAACAGCATGGTGCCCCACGCATACCCGTGCTGCTCCTGTTCGGTGTCTTCGACATCCCAGCCGTAGTAGGCTCGTGGGAACATTCTGTAGACGTCATGGTAGTTGTGAGCCGCCAGACCCAGCTGCTTTAGGTTATTGCGGCACTGCGTGCGGCGAGCTGCCTCACGTGCCTGCTGAACTGCTGGCAACAGCAGTGAAATCAGGATTGCGATAATCGCAATCACCACCAGCAGCTCAATCAGCGTGAAGCCTTTTGAGACAGCTTTTTTTGGAGACTTCAGTTTTGTTGGCATCTTCTTCCTTACTTTCTTCCTGAGTAAAACGAGTAAACAAACAACCTTGCGAGTGTTGCGTAGAAGTCGCACGACTTCGGAGTTTTCTGCAGCGACAGGGCGTCCAAACTGATTAGACGCCGAACTGTTCCCATGGACCGGTGATCGCAAATGTGATCCCGGGAGTCTGAATGTTGGCGAACAACCATCGACCATCGGGGCTGAAACAAACGCCTGCCCATTCGCCATCGCGATAGTCTCCGGCGATTGAACGCTGTCCTTCAGGCAGGACAACGTTGTTTTCCGCAACGGGTGCCAGTTGACCACCGGAAGACAAGGCGTGCAGTCGGGGAGCCAGATGGTCGGTGTCTTCACAGACAACGAGGCCACCGCGCGGACTGACCGTCACATTGTCCGGATTCGCCAGAACCTGTTTCGATGGGGATTCGAAAACGAGTCGGAGCGTCTGTTCCTTTGGTGAGAACGCCCAGATCTGGCCAAGCGATGCGTCTCCACCGTCAGTACTGGTGAAATAGACGACTCCGTCACCGAACCAGCACCCTTCAACTCGATTGAATGTGGTCGCGCCCTGTGCCTTGCCCTGCGAATAAACTCCCAGCGTGTCCTGAGTTCCGGGAGAATGGGGACGCAACGGGTCGTCGATATCAATCCATGTAACGTCAAAAGGCCCCTTGCCGCGGCAATCTCGTGTCAGATCCTCCCGCCCGGCGGCCTTCAGCATCTGCAGGCGGCCTCCGTCACTCAGTTTGCCTGGGGTCGCAGGTGTGAAACGATAGAAACCGGACGTGTCACGGTCTTCTGTCTCGTACACCATGTTGTCTCGAGGATCGATGGCGATGGCTTCGTGGACGAATCGCCCCATATCTTTCAGGGGGACGGCATTCGAACCGACGGACCGAGGAACCTCGAAGATCCAGCCGTGGTCCTGCTGATGAGGGACAGGCTTAGACTTGTATACTTCTCCCGGGCCCACAACTGTTTCTTCGCATGACAGCCACGAGCCCCAGGGAGTGGGGCCGCCAGCACAGTTCTTGACCGTCCCGGCAAGACTCGCCCAGCATTTCTCGAAATCGCCGGTGGCCGTGTTGAATACCAGATTTGTGCACCCACCTCCGGCGCTGGTGTCGTAGGTGATCGCGTCGCAGCCAAAGGATCGTTGCCCGCGAATCTCATGATTCCGACACAGTGTCAGTCGGTCCCCTTCCTGTCCAATGACCGCCATGCCATCGTGCTCACCCGGCGTTGTCGTACCGTCTGACATCGCATCACCGGTCCAGCCAAAGGATCGATAGGTGAACCCCGGCGGCAGATTGAGCAACGGCAAACCCGTGGCCAGATCTTCGGCTGGCCTAAGATTCGGGTCGGTCTGCTTCGTGTCAGAGGCAGTTGCTTGAGAGAGACGATGAAATACGGTTCCCACTGTTGGCGCCAGAACAGCTGAACGCAGAAACCTGCGGCGCGTCGGATCGGCTGTCACTTCGCGATATCCTTTTCGACTTATGCCTGATGAGTGGCGGGTTGATTGGCTCTTTGCACTGCGAGAGTTTCAACTGTGCAAGCCACGATGGATCGGACGGGCGGCATCATGCTCGGATCTGTGAAGAAAACATTAAGCCCGAGTTAATACTGCATGAGACCCAGTTCCGGGTTTTGACATCCTGACGTCAACTGACTCTGCTACCGCCCCGTCGCTGCCAGCCATACCGCCATCCTGGGCAACTCACGATTAATTGGCGGCAACGCTCGTCGTCGAATACACCTGTCGTTGGGCAGGACTACTCCACTTGTATCCGGAAATTTCAAACTGATGTGCCGCTTCCTGATCAATCACCTTCCAACTGGATTATTGGCTGTTGCCCTGTTTGCTTCAGTCGCTACAGCTGCTGACCGAAGTGACAGAAGTACTGATGCCGTCCAGCCACAACTTCAATTGAAGAATGAAGAATCAGAGGACCAGGATGACATGTGTGTCTGGGTGCATCCGAAACGTCCGGATCAAAGCGTGATCATCACAGCTGACAAGGCTGCCAATCAGATCTTTGTGTATGACCTGAACGGCAAAGTGCTGCAATCGATCGAGGTGCCGGAGCCAGGCAATATCGACTTGAGAACCAACATCATGCTCAACGGAGCTGCATGTTCAGTCGTCGTTTGCAATCAGCGAGACAAAAAGCTTCAGCTGCGTGTCTTCAAAGTGGATTCTGCGACGCGCACTCTGCAGTCAGTCGATGACGGCAACATTAAGACTCATGCGAACTACGGTGGCTGTCTTTATCACAGCCGAAAGTCGGGGAAGCTCTATTTTATCTCCACGACCAAAGAGAACGGCATTACGCAGTACGAACTCTTTGAAAACGCATCCGGCACTGTCTCGGGAAGACCTGTCCGTGACTGGTCCCTCGGAAAGTCTGAGGGCGCGGTTGCAGATGATGCAGCGGGCGTCGTCTACATCGGCGAAGAAGAACGTGGTATCTGGAAACTTGGAGCTGAACCTGATGCGCCAACGCCCGGTGAGCTGGTGATCCGGATTGGTGACCACGGGCTACAAGGTGACATCGAAGGCCTGGCACTCGCACAATCGGGTGGACAGCGGTTGCTGATCGCATCGGATCAGGGCAGCAGCAGTTTTCTGGTCCTGGATCGGGACGGCAACTACCAGCCAGTGGGAAGATTTCGTTGTACCGGGGCGGATTCAACCGATGGCATCGACGTCGTCAACCTGCCACTGGGTCCGGCTTTTCCTCACGGCTTGTTCTGTTGCCACACCGATCTCGGCGGGCGCCCTACGCTGGTGTCATCCTGGAAAACAATATCGAATCTGTTCGATCACTCGACTGAGGCACCAGACACCAGCGAATGAACGACGCCGGCCCGGCAATTCCCTCAAATTGCCAACTCGCGAGCCTGTCGCTGCATGAACGAACTCGCTGATGTTACGATGGCAGCTGTCCGCTCTTCCGCATGAGGGCATCGTCGCTCATGTTGGTTGAGTCGTGTTGAGTTGAGTCTGCTACCGAAAGAGTAACCGCAAATGAAGTCGTTGATGAGTGTCACTGTTGGTGGGCCGGAAACGCTGGAATTGACGGAAGCCACGACGCCGCAACCTGGCGAAGGCGAAGTGCTGATTGAAGTCAAAGCAGCGGGCGTGAACTATCCTGATACACTCATTATTCGCGATCTCTACCAGTTCAAACCTCCTCGACCATTTACTCCAGGCACCGAAGTCTCAGGGACGGTGGCAGCGATTGGCGATGGCGTGAAGCACGTGGACATCGGCGACGACGTCTTCGCCATCATGATGCAGAACGGCGGTTTTGCGACACACGCAATCGCGAAGCAACACGAAGTCATGCGACTGCCGGAGGGCATGAGTTACGAACAGGCGGCCGCGTTCATGATGACGTACGGCACATCGTACTACGCGCTCAAGGATCGCGCACATCTTCAGGAAGGTGAGTCGCTGTTCATTCTGGGAGCCGCCGGTGGAGTCGGTTCGGCAGCGATTGAACTGGCCAAAGCGATGGGAGCCAAAGTGATTGCGGGCGTGTCGTCTGACGAGAAAGCGGAGTTCTGCAAATCGCTCGGAGCCGATGAAACCATCGTATACCCGCGAGAACTCGATAAAGACGGCCAGCGTGCATTGTCAAAAGAAATCAAGCAGGTTGCCGGAGGAGACGGCGTGCATGTTGCGTATGACGCGGTGGGAGGTACTTATGCAGAACCAGCGTTACGAGCCATGGCTTGGGAAGGCCGCTACCTGGTCGTTGGATTTCCTGCCGGCATTCCTGCTCCACCGCTCAATCTTACACTTCTAAAGAGTTGCCAGATTGTTGGTGTCTTCTGGGGAGCCGCCGTGATGCGCGATCCGGCCGGACATGCGAAGAACGTCGGTGAGCTGTGTGACCTGTTTCAGGCAGGGAAGATTTCGCCGCGTGTGACGAAATCGTTTTCACTGGATGACGGAGCCGCCGCGTTGACTCATCTGGAGTCCCGAGCCGCGACCGGCAAGGTCGTCATCACTCCCTGACAGCCGGAGCGACCGCTGCTCTTTGACGAACCTGCCCCACCAGATCACCAACGTGACTCAGGTACTGTTTTTCAAGTTCAGCGAAACTAACACCGGTGATCTCAGAAATGTTTGGCTGGTAGTCGAGGTTTTTCGGATCCGGTCGATAGATGGAAATGAGCAACCGAACAAGATCATCGCGGTAGCGGCCATTGTCGTAGTGCATCAGGAAGTGAGCGAAGCCCGACGCCTGCGAATACAGCATGGCTCGATCCGGACGTTGCTGAAACGCGTCTTTGCCCAGACTGGAAAACCGTTCCAGTGGCTCAAAGAAATGATCCTGCGGCTGAGCGTACTCCAGAAGGCGATATCGTGCGGCTCGGATGCGAATGTGGTCGGGGTCACCCACGGACACGGAGCCATCCTTACCGATGACGAACGATTCAAAGTAGCACGCCAGACCTTCGATCACCCAGAACCGGCTATCGCCGCCCAGTATCCAGTCCTCTGTTGGCTGCCGTTTTCTCCTGGCAATCTGTCTGGCTGCTATGTTTCGATCGCGCGCCGTGTGCTGGTCCAGGATCTGATGGGTTCCTTCGTGGTAGACCGTGTCCATGCCTGGACGTTCAGGATTGAAGAAGAAGTACGACGTCCTGTCGGGCTGCCAGTACAGACCGTTCGTTTCGATTCCAGCGGGGATCTTCTTGTTGACGATCCGCTGATACTCGTCCTTCGTCGCATAGTACATCACACGCATCGGTTTGCTGCCGGACGATCGCCGGCTACGAGTATGCGCCGTCTGAAATCGCCGTTTTAATGCAGCTGGCGTATCAAAGAACTCCGCGAAGTTGCTCGTCAGCCAGTCGTGAAACGTTTCCAGTCTCCGGGAAACCTGGACACCTTCTTCAAACCCAACATTCGTCTTGATCAGAAAGTGTTCCGAACGAATCTCCCACGCATTCCGGAAATCCTGGCGATGAAGGGCTTCTTTTTCTTTCGAGATCCAGTCACGCTTCCACGGACGTTCACCGGCTTCGTACCGTTTGACGTCTCGACGCGGGATCCAGCCGAACGTCGGATGCAGAACGTGTGGGACTCGACCGCCACGCTGCTTTGCTTCGAAAGGTGAAACCCACTCCCCGGCGTACGCAGTCTGGCCCTTCAGGAGTGGATCGTGGAACTCCTGATATCCCAGAATGCGTCGGGCGTGAGCATGATCCGGATTGATGCGAATGACGTCGCCGATGAGCAGAAAAGCCATTGTGGGCAGGTCGGCCTTAATCATGGCATCGCGAGCGAGACTATAAAGTTCCTTGGCGCTGTCCTGTCGGATGCGACGGACTCGCTGCTGATATTGTCGTTCGGCTTCCGGCAACTTCGGATCGACCGGCGGCGCTATCATTCCGGATGGTGGCGTCGTGGACGAATCACTGCTCAGTGTCGTCGCCAATGCTTCCAGCTCTGCAGCCTGAGCCACCAGTCCCTGATTCTGACACCAGGCGACCACCTGATTCAGTTCGAACTCCAGGTTCTTCAGAAGAGTCTCACGGCGTTCGACAAACTGTCGATGTCGTCTCTCACGGATGCTCGATTTGGGCCCTTGTGCTGAGGCGCTGTTGCTCAGCAGGATCGTTGTCAGCATCAGAACACTGAGTCCGATGCGAACGAGGGAACGCCGGAAGCAATGTTTCAGGGCAACGTCAGGCCGTGTTGATTTGACGAGAGATTGCACCATGCGTGCTGCATTCCAGGAAGGCGGCCAGGAGCGAAACAATCAGTCTACTGCCGCTCGAATCCCTCAGACAAGACGGAAACATCAGCACCATTACAGCTCAGGCAGGCCAGTTCGCGGGCAAACCGGCAATAAGGCGCATTCGGTACATCCGGGGCGGCGAGCAATGCATGTCTTGCGTCCATGCAAAATAATGCGGTGCGAAAACTCAATCCATTCCTTCTTTGGAAGAATGGCCATGAGATGCCGTTCGATGATCTCCGGGTTCTTTGAATCGGTCAGATCCAGCAGATTCGTGATGCGCCGGACATGAGTATCGACGACGACGCCGGAGGGAATCCCAAACCATGTTCCCAGGACGACGCTGGCTGTTTTTCGACCTACTCCAGGAAGTGCCACCAGGTCGTCGATATTCTCAGGAACTTCTGCATTGTGATGTTCGACCAGCGCCTGAGCCATTGCGCGAATGTTCGTTGCTTTGTTTCGGAAGAATCCAAGTGGCTTTACGATCTTTTCCACGGCAGCCTGAGTCGCCTTTGAGAGACTCTTCGCATTCGGAAATCTCCTGAAGAGTTCCGGTGTCGCCATGTTGACTCGCGCGTCCGTGCATTGCGCTGAAAGAATCGTCGCCACCAGCAGCTGAAACGCTGACTCGTGATTCAGGGCGCACTCTGCAACAGGGAACTCCTTCTTCAGTCGCCGGATAACCTTACGAGCCCGCGCCTTGCGTTCCGCCTGCTTTTCGTCGTCCTGTCCGGCAGCCTTCTTTGCCATTGGATTGTCGTCTCATGTTGCGCTTTGTTGGTCATGGAGCGGAATCATAACGACACACAATCCGAATCCCAGCAATCACGTTGCATCCTGGCATCACATGTTGCCGGGGGTGGCGCGCTCACAACTATCAACGAAAACACTTGTTGTTTGTCGACCACGCGACCTGGCTTCCGAAATGCGTGTTGACGTGACGCAACATGGCAATCACCGACGGTGAAACCCGGCGTACAAAACCCCTTGCGCCCGGCAAATTTCGTAACCAGCGAATTACCAATGAGTTATGACGCGCCGGCGATCCGAAATGTCAACGAACGTGAACACATTTTGGCGTTTGGCATTCAGGCTGCTTTACACACTTGCAGTCGACAACAAGTCGACGGAGACCAAACCAAGTCACTTCCACATATGAAACAGGAGACACACAGATGAACATTCTCAACGCACTCAAAAACGACGAAAACGGTTTTGTTGTTTCCGCTGAACTCGTCCTGGTTGGCACCATTCTGGTCGTCGGCATGATTGTCGGCCTGACGGAACTCAGCTACGGCGTCAACGAAGAACTGGAAGACCTCGGATCCGCCATCGGTGGCATCAACCAGACCTATTACTTCACTCTTGCCAGCGGTCAGAAAGGTGAAGTTGTGGGCAGTACATTCCTGGACTTCGCCGATGAATGTGATGGTCAGGGAGATCTAACGTGTGACAGTGCTGGTCAGCCGGAAGAACCGTACTACTACGCATACTAAGTCGATTCAAAGATTGGGCTCGCCAGGACGGCGAGCCCACTTTTTATCCGGCCCATGGGTCTATTCGCCAGGGTTGTCTGAACCCCGCAATCCTGACGAATCGGCCTCTGAGAACAACCCCGCTGTTTGCGAAACACAAGAGCAGAACTGGATTGGTCTCCTGTTTCGGGATCCACGGTCTGACATTGTCTTCGGGCATGTCAGACCGTGGTTTCTTTTTGCGCGGCCCGCGATTCCTTACGGCTTCTCTTCATCGCCGCATTCGCACACCATCTTTCCACAGCCAGGGCAGCCGTGACCGTACTTGAGTTTGACGGCTTCTGTCAGGTTGATTTCAGCCACGTTGGCAATCGTCGCCAGCCAGGCCAGAACATCCGCGAACTCTTTGGCAATCTCTTCTTTAGGCGATTCGCGAAGTGCCGCCGCGAGCTCGCCGATTTCTTCCATCAGCCACATGAACGTGCCTTCCACGCCGCGCGCTTCGTCCTTACGCGAGTACATGCGGTCGATGAGTTCCTGGAGTTCGTCGAGTGTCATGATGTGGCCGGAATGAAATAGCGAATGATCGCATGACAGAAGTCGGGGAGGTCATCCGGGCGACGACTGGAAATGAAGTTTCGGTCCACGACCACGGACGCATCTTCGAACAGAGCTCCGGCATTCGTTAAGTCATCCCTGATTCCCGGCGAACCGGTGACCGTCACGCCGCCGTACACGCCTGCAGAAATCGGAATCCATCCGCCATGACAGACGGCAGCAACCAGCTTGCCGGCATCTGCGAACTCACGCGTGATACGCAGCACTTCCGGGTCACGGCGAAGCTTATCCGGCATCCATCCACCAGCGCAGATTAAACCGTCAAAGGAATCGGTAACGGTGCCCGTGATGGGAGCATCGGACTCACACGGATACCCGTGTTTGCCAGAGTAGCACGCTCCAGCTTCCTGTCCGATTGTGACAAACGAAGCACCGGCTTCGATGAGACGCAGCTTCGGATACCAAACTTCCAGATCTTCATACGCATCACCGACAAAGCACAGGAACGACTTTCCTGCCAGGGGCCTGTCTTTCGACATGACGATCACTTTCAATTCGATACGCGGGGTCAGTCAGAAGTAAGACGGTGACAGGTCGCGACACAGTCTGCAACCGGACCGGGACGATCTCAGACAAGATGTTCCGCACGATTACAACCGTGCGGCAAGCCCATACTTCTGTGAGGTCTTGTTGAACTTCGCCTTCACTGCTTCGCCCAGGTCAATCCCCAGATCCATCGCGATCAGATCTGCACAAATCAGCACATCGGCAAGTTCTTCAGCGATCGCGTTGAGATCTGCTTTTCCACCAACCATCCCGAGACGAGCCCGTTCCAGCTTCTTCAGCTCATTACACGCTTCCCCGGCTTCGCCCGCCAGTTCCAGCCCCCGAAACGCGAGTGACACCTCACTGCCATTCGCCCATTCTTCATCACGCTGCTGATTGGCAAGACGAATCGTTTCAAGGTCCATGAGATTACAGTCATCGACGAAGGACAGGACGTGTCAGAACAGCGAAAGCCGGAAATCATGGTCCAGTTCAAATGCTCAGCGTACCTTACCACGTCGAACAGCTTCGGCAACGGACGCGGCACCACTGAGCCTCCAGATCAGAGAGGCAGGCTGCGCGACGTTCTTCCGCTGAACTACGTGAGATATCATGCTTCTACGAGTAGACTGCATCCTTCCCAGCATAGAGCCGGGCGAAACGTTTATTCAGCACTTCGTATTGATTGTCCGTCACCGGCTTCACTGTTCTTGTTTTCTTCGTCGCGACCGGAGTGTTCTGTACGTGCGCCAACAAACAAGTCAGGATCAGGCCTGCGAACAGAGGAAATTGAGAAATGCAGTGGTTGAACGAACCAGGAGCATGGCAGAGCCTGAATTCCGGCCTCACCGCCACGTCGGACCCGGAAACCGATTTCTGGAGGAAAACCCATGACGACGGGATTCGCGACAGTGGTCACTACTTCTTTGATGACGTCACAGGTGATTTCTCGGCGCGCGTCAGAATCACGGGAAAATACCGTTCTCAATATGACCAGGCAGGACTGATGGTGCGTGTTGACGAACGCAACTGGCTCAAGTGCGGAATCGAGTTTGTCGACGGAATGCAGTACGCCAGTGCCGTCGTCACTCGTGACTACTCCGACTGGTCGATTGTGCCACTCACCAACCCGCTTGCCACGTGGATTCAATGTGAGCGCCGACGATTGACATTTACCGTCAGTTATTCGCTCGACGGCCATCTGTTCGAAATGATTCGCCAGACGTACCTGACGGAGCACAGCACAGTGCGCCTCGGAATGATGCTGGCCGCACCCACAGGAAAAGGTTTTGCTGTACACTTCGAGGATTACTGTGTGGAACGTGAGCAATCCAAAATGTGACTGCAGAGGCCGCCACTGGCTGCGATCGCATGACGCGAGAACTCCCCAAGACTCCGTGCCCCGGGATGACACCGACGCAGGCCGGATCCCTGATCAGGTTGGCTGATTCGTTGACTCTGCGAAATGGGGGGCTGGACTGGGCACCTGGCCACGTTCGCAATCTGTGCTCTTCACGATTCAGGCAGCCGCTTCCAACGCAGTTGCTTCAAGAGAAAGCACGAACACTGCTCAACAGGAAGCCTCCACGTCAAATGCATCTGTAGCGATTAACCCGGCCAGGACTTGAACCTGAACTAACAGAACCAAAAACTGTTGTGCTACCAATTACACTACCGGGTTACGGTGTACGCCCATTCTACGATCATGAAGCGGATGTGGACAACATCAGTCGTTACGCAGTTTGAGCCCCATTTCGGCCAGCTTGGCTCGAATCTCGTTCAGTGATGTGACGCCAAAGTTGCGGCTTGCGAGCAGTTCGTCGGGAGTGCGTTGCAGGATCTGGCCCATCGTCTGGATCGACAGGCGAGTCATGCACTTGCGAGATCGAACCGACAGATTCAGATCGCTGATTGGCCGATTCATCAGCGCCTGTTCTTCCGGCGTCAGGCTCTGATCGGTGAACGTTTCGCGCGAATGAACTTTATGCAGGTTCTGTCCAATCGACAGACTGTGAGCGGCCAGCAGTTCGCGAATTTCTGTCAGAGATGTTTCGCCGAAGTTCTTGCCAGCCAGCAGTTCCTGTTCACTGATTTCTGTCAGGTCACCCAGCGTATTGATATTCATCGCGGCCAGACAATTGCGACTGCGAACGGACAGTTCAAAGTCGGTCACAGGCCGGCCCAGCAGTTGCTTCATACGAGCTTCCTGGCGAGCCTGCTCTTCGTTCACGTGCATATTGTGAGTCGCTTCGATGTCCTTCAGGTACAACAGAGCTCGCTCATTGTTTGGATCAAAGTCCAGGACGCGCTGGAAGCAGAAGGCGGCTGTCTGATATCGCTCATGGTCTTCGTACAGAAGTCCCAGGTTAAGCAACGCACCCACAAAGTACGGAGGCCGTGACAGGCTGCGTTCGTAAAGTTTGATGGATTCTTCGTCATTGCCACGCAGCGAATTTTCAGCGGCAAGCCAGAACAATGCGCGCGAGTGATGAGGGTCCATGTCGACCGCACGCTCGAAATATTCGACGGCTGTCAGTGCATCGCCGCGATCCGCCCAGATACATCCCATCTGGAATGAGTACTCCGCGCGACTGGCAGCAGAAGCGGCGACACTGCGGAGCATCTGCTCAGCTTCGTCAACCTGTCCCATCGCTCGGAGACAACCGGCCTGACGCAGTGTGGCATCGATCTGATCGTATCCGGCTTTGCCGGCATCCTCGTAACGCTGCGCCGCATCGGCGTGACGTTCGAGTGATGACAGCGAGTGCGCGTGGTAGCACATTGCCAGTCCGTCGGACTTCACCTGGCTGAGGTACTGATCTGCGTCTTCGTGACGAGCGAGAAGAAAGCTGGCAATCCCCAGTCGCGCCGCAACGTTTTCCGGGATGCTATCGCCCTGACTTCGGCTGACATCAGTGACAGCCTGCCTCACCTCACCAATTTGAGGACTACCGACAACAGCCTGCAGTTCCTCGATAAGGTTGGGAGTCAGATTTCCGTTGCCCTTAAGTAATTCGGCAACATTCATTGAGTTCACCACAGACACAGGCTTCAGTTCCTTCCGCACCAATGGAACACATTCGAGCCGTGACACTGGGCTCGATAATCTTCCTGCGACTTCGGAGCTAATCGGAATGGCAAAAACCAGCTGGATTAAGCGCGAGTGTCGCGAAATTCAAAACCGAGCAATTTACCGCGTCCAGCCTCTTGACACAAACGAACTACCCGAATTCCAGCTCCTGCGAACCGTTCTGCAGCCGTGGTGGTAGAAATCCACCGGCAATAGCGCGGACAACCTGCAAAAATACTGTAATTTTCCTGCTAAACAGGTCGCCACCGGCCCTGAGTCAGACACAACAAGGGGCTTCATGTTCGCCTGTTCAGGTACGGGTTGGGGCCAGCCAGTTCCCCGCAGTCGGACTGGCCAGCTGTAAGAGTCGTTTGAAGTCAGCTCACCTGAGACGCCAAAAAAAAACACCGAATGCTCCGCTGGAGGCATTCGGTGCTCTGGATTGACCTGAACGATCGTTGCTCAGGCGAGAATCAGATTCTGCCTGGCATGGATCGGTTGGACTTGAGTCATGGGACAGTTCGCGGCTGACGAGTTGCTCGCGGCCACAATGCCCATTTCTAGAACGTTGGAATTGGTTCGACCAGGGCGGTCTGAGTACCTGGCAGTGGGGCCATGGCTGCCTGAGAGTACGCAGCGCCACTGTTGAATGCTGACGGGTAGCCGGATGCAGCTGCACCACAGGCTCCGCCTGGACATCCGCCACCACTGCTGTAAGGGTAAGCTGCTCCGTAGCCACCGCCGCATGGACCGCAGGCACCACCGCCGCAACCGTGGCCAAGCAGGCAACAGCCGGTCAGTGAGAATGACAGCAACAGGCCGGAACAGAACATCATGAAACGTTTCATTGGAGTGCCTCCATGCTGCCGCCGTGGATGTCCTGAGACCTGGCTGACAACGAGAACTAAGAGATTGAATGAACTGACCTGAATCTCCACACCGGATGATTCATCCGACATGAAGTCCGACCGGAGAGACCGGAAGTCAAAGGCATTCGTGAGGAGAGAGATTTTGAAAGGAGTCGATGACGAGATGCATCGGACGGCGGGAAAATACGAGAACGTGCAAAATGGGTCAAGACGTCTTTCCAGACCCCAAAAACAGCAGAAATACAGGTCAACTCACGATTTCGTCCCACACCCAACAGCAAAAAAATCAAAAAAGATCTCAAGCTGCGACGAATTGTCTTTTCAGCCGGACGGTGACTCAGGCGTTTGTGCTTCAGCGATTTGTTCAGTCGATGCAATGAGCGATGTTTCCTGACAAGGACTTACTGGTCGACCACAGGCAGGCGACGTGATCCTCAACGCCCAACCACACAGTTGGGCGTTGAGGATCTTTTTTCGGCAGGACGATTTCAGATTGAACCGCACGCTGTCTTGATTCGTTCAGCACTGCTGCCGGAAGATACTCCCATCGAATCCGGAGTCTGTTCCTTCATCTCGAGTGCAAGCCCCATGACCTACTGGACTGCCGCAGCAATCCTGATTGTGCTCAACGCCGGAGGAGTGGCCAGTAACCTGTTTCTGCTGCCTGGCAACTGGATCATGGTCGCTACGCTGTGCCTGTTCCTGTTGATTGCCGGTCACGCATCAGCCGGTCCGGACTGGTCGACGCTGCTCATTGTGGCCGGTATGGCGACTGTCGGGGAATTGATCGAACTGCTGGCGGGATCTGCCACAGCCGCACGAGCCGGCGCAACCCGACGGGCGATGACGCTGTCACTCATTGGTTCGTTCGTGCTCAGCATTGTTGGTACGTTCATGATTCCGATTCCTGTGATTGGAACCGTCGCCGGTGCGGTAGCAGGTGCTGCCATCGGCGCATTTGGTGGAGCGTGGCTGGGAGAAGCATGGGCCGGAACGGCGAAGGAAGAACGAAATCAGATCGGCAGGGCTGCTGTTGTCGGGCGACTGATGGGCATGTCCATCAAGATCGTTATCGGAGCAGCGATCTTCGTCGTGCAGCTGGTCAGCCTGTGGATGTAACGGCTTCAGAGTCAGCTACAGAATGGCTCTGGCCACCTCATAGAACAGCACGACTCCGAGAATATCGACGATGGCAGCGATGAGAGGGTTCGACATGATAGCCGGGTCCATGCCCAGTCGTCGGAACAGGATGGGCAGGAGTGTTCCAGCGGAAGTGCCCACCACGACAATCAGCAGGACAGTGATCCCCACGACAATCGATTTCGAGGGCCCCAGTCCAAATCCAAAGTACACGACCAGCGTATCCATCACCCCGAGCACGCCGCCCAGGACCAGGCCGATCATCAGTTCTCGCAGAATCAGTTGCCGATCCACCTGAAACTCTGTACCGGCGACCGCCGCATCCGTGGGCTGAAGTGCAAACATGCGGATAAACAACGTTGCCGATTGTGCGCCTGCGTTGCCTCCACTGGCCATCACCAGAGGCAGAAACAGGATGATGAGCGTCGCGGACAGGTCTCGAGAAGAACTGGATGCTTCGGCGGGGCCATCACCGTACAGGCTGAGCACTTGCGCGGTGAGAATCGCCACGAACGAAAGCAGCAACAGCCAGAATCCACGCTTCCAGAGAATCGTCAGGAAGGGCGCATCTTCGTAGTCGTCCCTCAGAGGTTCGACCGCCCCCTGTCGATAAGCGTCTTCTGTTGCTTCTTCCTGGACAACGTCGATCGCGTCGTCATGGGTCACGATACCGACGAGCCGGCCGTCATCATCCACGATAGGCATGGCGATAAAGTTGTATCGTGCCAGTTCCTGTGCGACATGTTCACGGTTTTCACCGACGTTCATGCGAATGACGTCGGTTTCCATGATGTTGGCAACCTCGCTGTCTTCGCGCGCCAGAATCAGTTCTCTCAGCGACACGAGTCCGTCAAGATGACGGTTTTCACTGAGGATGTAGATGTAGTAGATCGTTTCGCTGTCGGGTGCCTGCTGTCGCAGTCGCTGCAGGGCTTCTCCAACGGTGATGTTGGCCGGCAGCGACGCGTATTCAGTGGTCATGATCGCGCCAGCCGTGTCTTCGTCATACGACAGCAGTCGACGAATATCGTTACGTTCTGCCTGAGCGATCAGCCTCAGAATCTCTTCCACGCGTTCCGATGGCATGCGAGACAGCAGGTCCACTCGGTCGTCCGGCGACATCTCTTCAAGCAGTTCCGACAGACGACGCTGGTCCAGTTGACGAACCAGCTCTTCCTGCCGTCGGAGCGAGAAGTATTCGAAGATCTCGACTCGTGTTGGCAAAGCGGCGTTGTCGAGGACCGCCCAGATCTCCTTGCCGCGCATGTCTTCCAGAATCGCAGCTGCTACTGCCGGGTGCATAACTTCGATGAGCGCAGCCATTCCCGGCTTGTCGCGATCACGAACCATTTGCCGGATGTCGGGCTGTATGAGTGATTTGAAGTAGTCGACCATGACCGGTCGCTCCCAGATGGTCGGCTTGCTTCAGCCGACGGACAAACGCCAATCTTCAGTAGAACTCTCTGATGAAAAGTGGATCAGGCAGGCATGTGAAACTGCGTTTGTGAATCAGTCACTGAGGCAGGACACGCGTCAGTCACGATGACGGTGGGCCAGCAACGATTTCAGCGGATCCGAAGTGTGGCCGGAACCAGCCATTCGGACAAAGCAAAATCCCTGCTGAAACACAATTCAGCAGGGATTCGTTGAGTTGCAGACATTTGAACCTGAGGACCGGAACAACTGGAGTTCCCAGTCGGTCAGACCGCCGTCTTGCTGGATCAGCGTTTTGAGAACTGGAAACTTCGGCGAGCTTTCCGCAGGCCGTACTTCTTTCGTTCCACCATGCGGCTGTCGCGTGTCAGGAAGCCTGCATCGGCCAGCTTGTGGTGGAAGGAAGGATCGACTGCCTGAAGGGCTCGGGCAATCCCCAGAATCACAGCACCGGTCTGTCCGGTTGTACCGCCACCGGAGACTCGGACTGAAACGTCAACCTTGCCAAGACGTTCAACCAGCTTCAGTGGTGCCTGAATCATCTCGCGGTCACGTTCGACAGCAAAATACGCATCGAATGGCCGACCATTGACCTTGAAGTCGCCAGAACCGTCCTTGAGCCGAACACGGGCGACGGATGTCTTGCGGCGTCCTGTCCCCATTGCCACGCCAAACCGATCCAGTTTACCACGCATCACAGGAACGTAGTTTGGATCGACTTCCGGTTCTGCGATGTCTCCATGTCCAAGAGTAATCTCAGGCATTGCTGAATCCGCTGCAGGTTCATCCACAGACGGTTCTTCGACTGCTGGCTCTTCAACGGCAGCAGGAGGTTCAACGGCAGGTTCTTCTGCGGCGACGGGAGTTTCGACTTCCGTTGCTTCAGGAACATTTTCCGGGGCGTCATCTTCGACTGGAGTGGGATCTGAACTCATGTGTGTATCACTTGTCGGTGATCTGAGATGTTATGAGGACCTTCGATGGTCACTCAACTGAATTGGAAACTGAAACTACTTCTTCTGTTTTGGCAGCAGGTGTTCAGGCAGCGGGCGTGGCTGCTGAGCCTGATGAGGATGTTCGGTGCCGGTGTACAGTTTGAGCTTCTTCAGCATCTGGCGACCGAGTCGATTCTTTGGCAGCATCCGACGGACGGCTTCGCGAAGGATGCGTTCCGGGCTCTTTTCCCAGACCTGCAGAGCCGTTCGAACACGTCGGCCTCCGGGGAATCCGCTGTACGTGTCGTATTCCTTCTTTTCCATCTTTGTCGAGTGATACGGCACCTTGGCATGCTGCATCTCGTTGCCAGAAAACCGGATGCGGTCGACGTTGGTCACGATGATGGCATCACCACGATCGACGTGCGGCGTGTAAGTTGCCTTGTGCTTGCCCATGAGTACGGTGGCCAGCTGAGTTGCCAGGCGGCCAACAATCTGTCCGTCCGCATCCACGATGAACCATTCGCGGGCTTCGGGAGCTTCCTCTTTTGTTGACATCCATGTTTTGGCGAGCATTGGCATCGCTGATGTACCCTAAATTCTAAGTCCGACAGAGAGATCCGGGATCTCTTGAAATCCACTTCCAAACCGGTAGGCGGGTTGGGAGTACGAAAAATCAGTGTGTTTGTTGATGTTGCTGGACGAGGCGAAACATGGAAACAGCCGGAATTCTTCAGCTGAAAACGATGCAATCGAGCCCATCCTGAAGCCCGAATCGCCCTCTGAACCCTGCCCTGAGAAGACGGAAAACCCCTAGTCTTCGGCAGGGAGCGCAAAGCAAGTCGAGCAATCTAGCGAGATCCAGCTCCACAATCAATGCTGGCCCTGAGGAAAACGATCATCCCCGGACAGTCACGGAGGGCCGTTTCAGACCGGTCTGCAGAGGATTGCCTATTCTCGGCGTGCGTTCACCATCGGAAGCTGCCAAACTGGGACGATTGTCCTGTCGATCCCTGCCCTGTCACACTGATTCTGAGAATGCGTATTCTCCTGATTGCTGATATCCACTCCAACTGGCCAGCTTTGGCGGCCATCGATGAGGAGTTTGATGTCTGCCTGTTTCTGGGTGATTTGGTCGATTATGCCACCGATCCGATTCCCTGCATGGAATGGGTCCAGCGTCACGCAACGTACTGTGTTCGAGGAAATCATGACCATTCGGTCGCTCAGCGCGTTCTGGTTCGGCCGACCGGGACGTTTCGATTGATCGCGGCCGCGATGCGGGACCACCATTATAAGGTGCTGTCTGACGAACAACTGACGTGGCTGGCCAGAATGCCGGTGACTCAACACATTGTTGTTGGAGATCATCAGTTTCTGCTGGTCCATGCGAGTCCTCGTGATCCCATGGATGAATACGTGGGCGAATCAGTGGAGCAGTGGAAACAGCGGTTAGATCACGTGGACGTCGATTTCGTCTGTGTCGGTCACACTCACGTCCCCATGCACCTGGACGTTGACGGCACTCAGATCGTCAATCCCGGCAGTGTTGGACAACCTCGGGACGGCGACCCGCGAGCCGCCTACGCAATCATCGAAGACGGCAACGTGTCGTTTCACCGAGTTGACTACGATATTGATCAAACTGTGGAACACATGCGAGCCTCTGGCATTGATGCAGACATCGTGAAACAGACAGAACAGGTTCTTCGCAACGGCCGTAGTCAGTCTGCGAATTCATAGCTCTGGAATGGCGTCAACTTCGCTGCGTACCTGCCAATGTCTAGAGCATTTTACTTTTTGTTGTGGACGTTCTGGCTCGTGGGATTGCCTGATTCACAGGCTCTTGCACGTCCAACGCGGCCACAAGTCAGCGTAATACGCTGTAAACGGATTCGGCATGAAACATCGATCAAACCTGATAGTGTCGATCGTGGTGGTGGGGTGCTGTGGAGCTGAAGCAGTCCATGCTGCCGACAGGTCGGCATCGGACGTCCTGCAGCTCACGGCCGATGCTGCCGACAGGATGAAGAACGCTGGCGAGCACGGGCTTCTGGAGATTGCTTCGGTCAATCTTCCGACAACGGCATCCGGCGACTGCAATCACCTCGGCTGGCCAATCGCGACTATCGTGGATGACGTGATCGTCGTCATGCATCGTCAGATTCCCGGACACAATCCATCGGGAGCAGGGAAACCGAATCCATCGATGTCGTATGGCATTGTTCTCCGAAGCACTGATGGAGGTGAATCCTGGTCGGAACCGTACGACCTGCGAGACTGCATGTTGCCGGAAGATCGCGTGCGAGGCGGCATTGTGCCGTTGTCTCATCGCGCCAAGTTTGACAAGTCGAATAAATCACCGCTGGGCTACAAGGTTCATCTTCATTCGATTGGGACGACTCAGGACAACGGGATTGTTGCGATCAATAATCACGGCGTATTCCGGTCGGACGATGCCGGACGTTCGTGGAAACACTTTTCCACAGCGCTACGAGAAGACACGTTCAACCACCAGATCGTCAATCTGGGGCCGCGCGTCATCGATCACCCTCAGCATGGATTGATGGCGTTCGGAAACTGGTTTGGAGAAGTCGATTCCTATCATAAACTCAGCAACCATCTGGTGGCCCTGAGTTCGTCCGATGGCGGAGCCACATGGGCCGTGGCAGAACACGATGTCGGATTGCCGCTGTATGAACCCGCAGCGATGCTGCACGACGATCGACTGCTATTCGTCACGCGAGATCAGACAAAGGTGCGGGCTCACAAACAAATGAGCTGGATGCCGGGCGAGTCACCAGAGGTACTGGCCACCAACCTGAAGGATCCTCGACTGGTAGACACGGTCGATTTCTCTTTCAACCCAGTCACAGAACGATTCGAGATTGTACGCTCGGAACGTCACCGCATGGAGTTGTGGCTCTGGAGTATGGATCCGAACGACTGGGCGGGCGGACAATGGAAACGAGAATGCCGCCTGCTGGCCACACAAGGAAAATTCTATTCAACGGCAGATGGTTTTCATCCGGCCGGTGCCGTGATCGACACTGATCGCGGCGCGCAGCATGTCTTCCTTTACGCGGGCCATCCCAACGGCCCGGCCGGTGTATTTCGGCTCACTCGGACGCTGGACACGCCGAAACTGGTGGCAGAACTGACTCCGACTGGCCAATCAACATCTGTTCCGACGTCGGGCAGGGTTCCGTAGAGTTGCAGCCTGCGATTGGTTCCAGTCGTGTCATTTTCTTCCTGCCTTCGTTTTACTGCCAGCGTAGACCCAATGCTTCGATTCATTCTGTTCATTGCCATCACCTGCTCGATCCATTCATTCTCTCGTGCTGACGACAGGCCGCTGGACGCTGAGCGGCTGATGAAAGAAGCAGAACTCGCTTTGGAAGGGTTCGTGTTGCCTGAGGGGATACGTGGATCGTTGCTGGCTGCGTCCCCTTCGGTATCCAACCCGGTGGCGTTTCACATTACTTTTGACGGCCGTGTCTATCTGTGTGAAACATACCGCCGCGATCACGGCGTCGAAGACAACAGGAATCACATGCACTGGCTGATGGATGATCTCCGATCGGAGTCGGTTGAGCAGCGACTGGCGATGTTCCGAAAACATCTTGGGCCTCGGATTTCAGAATACACCGAACGAGGCGAACGGATTCGGCTGTTGCAGGATACGACCGGAGACGGCAGATTCGACCTGTCGACGGTCTTCGCCGATGGATTCAATGATGCACTCGACGGAATCGGAGCAGGCGTCCTGGAACACAACGGCAAGGTCTACTACACGTGCATTCCCAAACTGTGGATGTTGCACGACAACGATTCGGATGGTGTCGCGGATCAGTACGAAGAACTGCACCACGGGTACGGTGTTCGTGTCGCCTTTCGCGGGCACGATCTGCATGGCCTGACGATGGGTCCGGACGGACGCTTGTACTTCAGCATTGGCGACCGTGGTTACAACGTCATCACGAAAGAAGTCACTCGCTTGAAACGCCCGGATTCCGGAGCAGTATTTCGCTGCGATCCGGACGGCTCCCATCTGGAGGTCTTTGCCTTCGGCCTGCGGAATCCTCAGGAGCTGGCTTTCGACAACCACGGCAATCTGTTCACTGTTGATAACAATTCAGACGGTGGCGACAAGGCTCGACTGACGTACATCGTCCAGGACAGTGATACTGGCTGGCGAATGTACTTTCAGTATCTGCCGGACCGCGGGCCATGGAATCGCGAACGCATGTGGTATCCGTATCGGGCGGATGTCGAAACAACTGCCTTTCAGCCGGCTTCGATTGTTCCTGCCATCATCAATCTGGCAGACGGACCGGCAGGGTTCACATTCTATCCGGGGTTGGGGTTGTCCAGCCGATACGATGACCATTTCTTCCTGGCCGACTTTCGAGGAACACCCGGCAACAGCGGAATTCGTAGTTTCGCCGTGAAACCGAAAGGCGCGAGCTACGAGCTCATCGATTCGCACCAGTTCGTGTGGTCCGTGCTGGCAACGGATGTGGATTTCGCTGCCGACGGCAGCTTATACCTGTCGGACTGGGTCGAAGGCTGGAACGGGGACGGTCAGGGGCGGATGTATCGGTTTGAAGACCCGGAACACATCGGGGCCGTCACCGAAGCAAGAGTGGTTACGCTGTTGAACGGCGGGATCTCTGCAATGAAAACGGAGGACTTACTGCCACTTCTGAAACACGCAGATCGGCGCGTGCGGCAGCAGGCTCAATTTGCGTTGGTAGATCGTGATGCGTGGAACGTTGTCCTGAAACTGGCAACCGGAGAGCTTGACGAAACAACCAATCGTCACATTGTCTGGGCGCTTTGGCAGTTCGGATTGAAGTCTTCTGAAAGAGCTTCTCAGGTTGCCGCGACGTTTCTGGAAGTCACCAGCGCCGATGCCGGTCTGGTCGAACAGCACATCCGGATCCTCACTGATTTGGTTCGCCGACACGGGGTGCAGGCTGTCTTGAATGGCGACACACGCGGCCGATGGCGCGAGATTATGACGCATCTGGCAACTGGGGATAACGTTCGCCAGGCGGGATTTGCGTCTGAAGCGCTAGGAGCGATCGGGACGGCGGCCGACCTGGAAACGCTCATCGATGTGCTGCAGCGAAACGCGGATTCGGATCCGGTGGTGCGTCATCAGGGTGTAATGGGTCTGGTTCGAATCGAACAGCGATTACCTCAGTCGCTTCGGGCTTTCGTTCAGCATCCCTCAACCGCGGTACGCAAAGCACTGGTGCTCGCATTCAGCCGCATAAACAACAGCCGTGCTTTGATTCCGTTCCTGACCGATGAGGATGCCCTGGTTGCTACGGAGGCTGCTCGGTCACTCATCGACGAACGAACGGGTGTCGCCGAACCGGAACTCGCGAGCCTGCTCAGCGATCACGATCTGACAAATGAAATGGCGCGACGGTGTCTGGAAGCTGCCTACCGATTAGGTGATGCCGAGTCAGCTGAGATGGTTGCTCAGGTTGCTGCATCAGATCGTCACGACGGCAGCCTGCGAATCGCAGCAGCAAACATGCTAAAGACGTGGGACAATCCACAGCAAACGAACACGGTCAACGGGCGCTGGCGTCCGCTCGAAATGCGTGAGACATCCCGGCTGAAAGATGTCGTGCATTCTCAGCTGGCAGGAATGCTGGCCGGGCCGGAGGATGTCCGGCAGACGGCAGTCGAACTGGTCTCTCAGCTTGGCATGACCAACGTCGTCCCCATGCTGGAAGCAATGTGGAATGAGAGCACTGACGACGCTGTCCGTGTCACTGCGTTTCGCGCACTGGGCAGTCTGAGTTCCGACGTTGATGAACTGATCGCAGGAGGACGGGCCGACTCGTCTGAAACGGTCCGTCTTGCTGCGTTGGAAATCCTCGCCGCTCGCCATCCCGACGAGGCAGTGCCGGAGATTGCCAGGGTAATCGGCGATGGCAGCCAGGCTGCGAGGCAGACGTCCTATCGATTGCTTGGTGAGATCAAGACAGACGAATCTATCGCTCTGCTGGAAGGTGCTGTTGCGCAGCTTGCTGCGGGAGAACTTTCGAACGCCGTGAAGCTCGATCTGCTGCAGGCGGCCGTTTCCAATGCAGGAGGCAACCTGCCGGCGCTGGTGGAATCTTATCGGTCGGAGCAGGCACTTGTCGGTACGAAACTCGCGGAGTGGGATGAGTGTCTGGAAGGTGGTGATGCTGACCGGGGACGCGAGATCTTCTTCGGCGGAACGGCGGCATCCTGTCGTCGCTGCCACAAAGTCAATGGCAATGGGACGGATGTTGGCCCTGACCTGTCAGCCATCGGCAAAGACAAAGATCGGAGCTACCTCCTTGAAGCCATGATCGATCCGAATGCGAAGATCGCCAAAGGGTTCGAAACAACCGTCATCGTTGACATCGATGGGCGCGTCCACTCGGGCATCATCAAAGAAGAGACTGACGACGTTGTGAGACTGATGACGCCTCAGGCAACACTCATTTCGGTTGCGAAAGACGACATTGATGAGCGAGTCAAAGGGCAAAGTGGGATGCCGACTGACATCGTCAGAGGGCTCAGTCGAGCGGACGTCCGTGACCTGGTGGAATACCTGACGAGCCTCAAAGCCGAATCAAAGCCACAGTAGGATTGCCGCTGTCCGGAACATTGGAGGGATGCCCTGCCGCCGTTCTTAGCCGCGAACCGACTTGATCACGTGCTCAAAGACGGGCTTGTATTCTTCAATACGATCAGCCGGGCATTTGCAAATGACGTTGTACTGAAACTGTGAGCCCAGCAACGTTGCACGAAATCCCTGTGACTTGAGAAATACTTTCGATCCTCGAAACTCGCTCACGCAGCCTTTGCCAAGTTTACAATCGAGGATGCGGTCACCGAGTTCCTCATAGGTGTCGTATTCGGCATTCATCTTTTCTCGCTGAAACTGATGAACTTCTTTGACCTGGTCGATAGCCATCTGGTCTGGATCGACCAGATCTCCCGCCGCAAAGCCGGCATCCTGAGCCTTAGCAATGTCTGAAATAGCGGATCCACTCATACTCGCCCGAACCATAATGACAACACCCTGATCCTTGTTTTCAAATTTGGCCCAAGGGGCTGCTCCACCTGCTCCTACGCCTCCTGAGACCTCAAAGCCATCGGGGTAGTCCGACGACAGGATGCCTTTCTCGTGCGTCCAAGGACTGAATGTTTCAGGAACAGCCTGAGAACGAGCGTATGCCTCGCTGGATGACTTAATTGAGCTGAACACAAGTCCCACGACGCCGATGAGAACGATGCCGGCAAAACCGAACATGGCATACAGCAGCTTGGGCGGAATACCGGCACTGGCTTTGTTGTGCTCTGCGATCCTGGCCTTCTTGACTTCTTCCTCATCGGGGGCCTTCTTTTTCCTTCTCTTCTTTGTTGGCATCCCGGCGGCGCCAAACGACTCGAAGTCATCGATCGGCTCGACTTCGTCAGATTCCATTTCGTCAGCAAACGCGAAATCGTCCAGCTCATCGAAGTCATCTTCAATCATTTCCAGATCGTCGAAGTCTTCGATTTCCTCGATCTCGTCATCCGGGACGGACACCGCCTGCTGTTGACGCTTCTGTGTGGCGGGGCTGGCAGCTCCTGCTCGTTCAGTGCTGCGTCTTTTCTCGCGAGTCGTTCCGGATGCGTCGTCGGTTGATGACGACTGACCGGGGCCAGTACGACGGATCCGAATGAGTGCTTGGCACGCCGGGCACTGCAGTTTTCGAGTTTCGTGCTCGGGGCGTACCTTGAGCACTTTGCCGCAGCTGCACTGGAACTGAATCATGAACCGACCTCGCGCGAGCCATCTTCGTGTTCTGGTGGGGTCCACGGTATCCAGTCAGGACTTCTGCGGTCAAGTGTTTGCCGCTGAGTCAGCTCCCGGGAAGCCTCACCAGCGTTCTCTGTGGCGATTCGCGCCAGCGAAAGCCTGTATCCATTTGGCTCCCATGCGAATGGCCGCGGAGACTCTCTGCGAAGGTTCAGATTTCGGGGAATTCAGCACAAATCTCCGAAACGTCCCCAAAATTCGACTCGGACACCTTTACCATGCCGCCTCCAATTAAGCGTACACTGAAGACTGGAGTGATTGATGAGGCGGTTTCTCGTCGCTGGCAACTGGAAGATGAACACGGATCTGGCCACTGGCACGGCGCTGACCACAGCCCTCGCCGCTGCGGCAAAAGATGAGCACGCTGGAGCAGAAGTTCTGGTTTGTCCCCCCTATCCTTACCTGACAGCGGTTGCGGCTGCAGCATCGGGGAGTGCCGTCCAGGTTGGAGCCCAGGATGCGTATTTTGAGGCGTCCGGAGCGTTTACCGGGGAAGTTTCTGTTGGCATGTTGAAGGATGTTGGCTGCAGCCACGTCATCATCGGACACAGTGAACGTCGTCACGTCTTCGGCGAAACCGACGAAGTCACCAATCAAAAGGTCAAGGCGGGCATCGCCGGAGGCCTCAAGGTCATCCTGTGCGTTGGCGAATTGCTCAGCGAACGCGAAGCCGGACAGACGGAAGCCGTTCTGGATCGTCAGATGTCGGGCGGCCTGGAAGGTGTCTCCGAAGAAGACGCTGCGGATCTGGTGATCGCCTACGAACCGGTCTGGGCGATTGGGACCGGCGTGACTGCCAGTCCTGAGCAGGCAGAATCTGCTCACGCTCACATTCGCAAATGGGTGGCAGAACGCTACAATTCCGCGTTTTCTGACCAGATCCGTATTCTGTACGGTGGCAGCGTCAAGCCGGACAATGCGGCAACACTGATGCAGCAGCCGAATGTTGATGGAGCACTGGTTGGAGGGGCCAGCCTGACGGCGGAGAACTTCGTGCCCATCATTGATGCGGCGAAGACTCTGGCATCAGCCTGATTCAGTCTGAGTGGCAAACGGACGTTGGCCACGAGTTTCTCCTGTTGCAGCGGCAGGATTTCCGCTGACTTTGGAGTGTGAGTTCACATGTATTCATCGTATATGGTTGGGATCCTCTCGGTCCTTCTTGTCATCACCAGCATATTCATGATCCTGCTCGTGCTGATTCAGCGAGGCAGAGGTGGTGGATTGGCCGGTGCATTTGGAGGAATGGGCGGTCAAAGTGCGTTCGGAACGCGAGCCGGTGACGTTTTCACCAAGATCACCGTTGTCGTGGCCATCATCTTTATCCTGCTTTCCGCGCTGCTTGGCGTTTCGATGCGTGGGCGTCAGCGGGATATCGATGAAGGTATCGGCAGCAAGTATGACCAACCCGCATCTGCCAAAGTCGAAAGCGATGATGCAGACGCTGTCGAAGACGACGCAGCGCCGGTGTTCGATGCTGACGACACAGAAACGGAGTCTGGTAAGGAAGGCGAAGACGCTACACCTGCTGAAAACGAAGCGGACGCGGACACTGCCGAAGGCTCCCCGGCAGACACGGAAACTCCGACAGAAGGTGAGTCGGCTGAAACACCGGAGGAACCCGCCGAGCCCCCGGCAGCCGATGAAACTTCTGAACCTTCGGAGCCCGCTGAAGAACCAACGGAAGAATCCAGTTCTGAGTAGTGCTCGACGGCTTGCAGCCAAGTCCGTCGGATTGCTTGTCTTCTGGTCAGGATCAGTCCCTTGCTACTCAGTATGACAGGGTTCGGAAATTCAACATCCAGTTCGGATTTAATTTCCGTGAGTGCTGAACTTCGTGCCGTCAACAACCGGTATCTGAAGCTCAGCCTGCGCCTTCCGGATTCGCTGAGTCGTTTTGAGGGGCGTATTGAGAAACTGATTCGCGGTAGGATTGCTCGAGGAACCGTCCAGTTGTCCTTGAGGGCTCGGATTCCTCGCGACGTGACCGGCTATTCGATCGACGGTGAAACGATTGCCGAATATCGCCGCCAGCTTTCTGCTCTGGAAGATGGTTCCTCCGCTGCCAACAACCTCGAACTCAGTCAGCTACTGGCCCTGCCCGGAGTCGTTGTGGAATCAGAGCCTGCACTGGAAACAGTCGATTCCTACTGGCCGGTCGTCGAAAAGACTGTCACTGAGTCGCTCGACCACTTCGATGATTTTCGCAGGACTGAAGGCGCTCAGATGCTGGACGATCTCCGGCGTCAATGCGCGAGCATCGCCACGCAGGTTGATGCCGTTGCCGAGCAGGCTCCCAACGTTGTTGCCGAGTACCGGGCGAAACTTCTGGACCGCATTTCAGGAGCTGTTCAGGAGTCGGGGGTTTCGATTTCTGAATCTGACGTGATTCGCGAAGTCGCCTTGTTTGCTGATCGTTGTGACATCAACGAAGAAATCACTCGCCTGCGTTCTCACCTGCAGCAGTTCCATTCATTTCTGGACGACGAGCAGTCACTGGGCCGCAAGCTGGAGTTCCTGGGCCAGGAAATGTTCCGGGAGATCAATACGATTGGCTCCAAGGCCAACAATGTTACCATCGCCCATCATGTCGTAGAGATGAAATCGGCGATCGAACGAATCCGCGAAGTCCTGCAGAATGTGGAATGACTTTTCGGCCTGTCGACAGTCATTGACTATGAGCAATTCGACAACAAAACGCAGCAGTCCAATCGTGGTCCTGTCCGGGCCAAGCGGCAGCGGCAAGACGACGATTGTGGAACGTCTGATTCAGGAATCGCCGGTGCCGCTGGTGAAGTCGGTTTCAGCAACGACTCGGCCGCCGCGTTCCGGTGAGATTGACGGGGATGCTTACTATTTCCTGTCCGACGAGGACTTCCGCAGGAACCTCAGCGAGAACAGGTTTCTGGAACATGCAGAGGTCTTCTCATCCGGATTCCTGTACGGAACGCTGACGTCGGAACTTGATCGTGCGTGGTCGTCGGATGCGTGGGCATTCCTGGAAATTGACGTTCAGGGTGCCATGAAGGTGATGCAGCAGTACCCGGAGGCTGTTACGATCTTCCTTAAGACGCCCTCCCCGGAAGAGTTTGAGCGGCGGCTCCGAGCCCGCGGGACGGAAACTGAAGAAGTGATTCAAAAGCGGCTGGCAACCTCCGCAAAGGAACTCGAATCTGCCAGCCAGTATCGACATATCGTAGTTAATGACGAACTGGACCGAGCTGTTCAGGAAATCTGCGAAATCCTGAAGTCTGAGGAGACTCAATCGCATGCTGGATGAATTTCGAGAAGACGACATCGTTCGCAAAGTGGGCGGGCGTTTCAAACTGTCAACGCTCGTTCAAAAGCGAATGGTCGCGTTGAACCGTGGTGCTCAGGCACTGGTGGACCTGCCGACTCGCGACCTCATGGAGACCGTGGTTGCGGAAGTCAAACAGGACAAGATCTACCTGGATACCTCAGGTCGCGTGCAGGCTGTCGAAGACAATTCTGAAACCATCGATGCGCTGGAAGCATTGCTGGCAGATGATGACGGTGGCCCCGGCGTCGACGACCTGGCTGACTAAGAGCCTGGCAGGCTCCGAACGGACCAGGGGTTCACGGAATCCGGCATGACCCAATCATTGAACAACCGCGAGATCCTGCTGGGCGTCACCGGCGGGATCGCGGCGTATAAGGCCGCAGATCTGTGCAGCAAACTGGTTCAGCAGGGTGCTGGTGTTTCCGTTATCCTCACGGATGCCGCTCAAAAGTTCATCGGCCGGACAACGTTCGAAGCACTGACCGGACGACCTGTGAATTCGGACCTGTTTGGGCCGAGTGAACATTTTCGCGGTGAACACATCGGGCTGTCTCAGCGAGCAGACTTGATTGTAATCGCTCCGGCAACAGCAGCATCCATGGCGCGACTGGCCCATGGCCTGGCCGACGATCTGCTGACCACAGCAGTCCTTGCCGCAACGGCATCGGTTCTGATCGCTCCCGCAATGAACTGTGACATGTGGGACAAACCGTCGGTACAGCGGAATGTGGAGCTCCTTCGGAGCGACGGATTTCAGTTTGTTGATCCGGAAGCCGGCTGGCTGAGTTGTGGGCAGGTGGGAGCCGGACGGTTGGCATCACCTGAATCCATTCTGGCCAGGATCCAGCAACTACTGGCCGACTGACATCTCCGGAAGACAGAAGTCAAGCCTGCTATGCGAATACTGATCACCGCCGGTCCCACACGCGAATACGTCGACGACGTTCGCTTTCTGTCCAATGCCAGCAGCGGCCGGATGGGCTACTCGATTGCAGCTTCCGCGATTGAACGGGGACACGAGGTTGTATTGGTCACCGGCCCGGTTGATCTGCCTGTCCCTGCGGGAGCGGAAGTTCACCACATTGAAACCACCGGTGAACTTCGATCGTCCTGTCTGGAGCTGTTTCCAGGTTGCGACGGCGTCATCGCCACGGCAGCCGTCTGCGATTACCGACCACTCGAACGAGTCGACGGCAAGATCACTAAAACCGGTCAGCCAATCGTTCTGGAACTGGTGGAAACGTCCGACGTTCTCGCGGAACTGGGCGGCCAGAAGGACCACCGTTGGGTTGTGGGGTTCGCTCTGGAATCTCAGGATCCTCGCAACAACGCCATGCGCAAACTGCGGATGAAACACTGTGACTGCATCGTGTTGAACGACACGTCAGCGATTTCTTCGCTGGATAACCAGGTGGAGATTCTCTCACCGGACGCGGAAACGATCGCTGAGTTCTCCGGGCCGAAGTCAGCCATTGCCACACAGCTGATTGAATTCATCGAATCGTCAATCGCATCAGATGAGCGATAGTTGTGCAGAACCATCGGGGCAATGTTGCCACGAAGTCCTGTAACTCTCGCCGGGTTCTGCTGAATCCGAACATGTAAGTTGCTACGCTGCAGGTTTGTCATTCATCCAGAGCAAATGTCCCTCAAGCTGCTAATCACGAAAGTCGACTCCCATGCCAACCGCCTCCGCTCGTCACATTCTTGTTTCCGACGAAGAATCCTGCCAGAAGCTGAAGGATGAGATTGCCGGGGGCGCGGACTTCGCCGATCTCGCCAAAGAGCACAGCCAGTGTCCATCATCAGCAAAGGGCGGTGATCTTGGCACGTTTTCTCAGGGCCAGATGGTCCCGGAATTCGATGCCGTCGTCTTCAACGAAGCAATCAACACAGTGCATGGTCCCGTGAAGACTCAGTTCGGCTACCACCTGCTGGAAGTTACCGCCCGCAGCTAAGCGGTTGTTGTCAATGAACGACCATATAACGAATGAGGGCGGATGATATCCAATCATCCGCCCTCATTCGTTTGTAGTTCGTTGCCTGGTTGTTAGCTAAGTGCGCTCACCTCAGCCCGTGATCGAACAGAACTAATGTAGAGCGACTGTGCTCCGTGGTCTGCAGCGGGTTGTGGGAAGGATCGTTCCACGGCGCGCAACAGATCGCTGCGGCTGATCTGGCCGCTGAGCCTCATGTTGTCGACGACCGGCAATTGCCGCGCTGAAGAGTGAATGAACATCTGAGCGATCGTTAGTACGTCGGCGTGTTCCCCGATCGTCGGGATTTCCCGATCCATCCACGCACCAACAGTCATGACCTGATTCTCGCCATTGCGATCGGATTCGATGCCAATCATGCCGGCATCGACACGTTCGGATGCTGCACACAGGGCATCACGACGATTGACCTGACCAATCAATTGGCCGTCCCGGACGACCATCAGCCGTCGGAACTCCGAATTGTGAAACCTGTCCACAACCTCATCCAGTCGAGTGTCTTCGGTGATCCTGCGTCGTTCGTCTCGATCCAGCCAGGCAGTCACTTTTGCCGATGGAAGTTGTTCCCAGCAGAGGCCAACAAAGACGCGTGTCGCCGACTTCTCAGAAAAGACCCCCAGCAGGTTACCCTGATTGTCGATGACCGGGGCGCCGGAGACACCATTCTCCAGCAGCGTGGAAAAAGCCGTAAACGTATCGATCGAAGACCGGAGAACGACATTCTGCTGCATCAGGTCCACAGCACGCACGGAGTGCAATGGAGAAATACTCTCGTTGCATTCCATATCCGCCAGTTCCAGCGCGGCAATCGCTGTGCGTTCTGAAAACCGTCCGGCAAACAATCCGTTCTCGTCAATCACCGGCAGACCGGAAACGCCATGGTGGATGAGCGCGCCGATGGCGTCACGGACGTGAGCCGATGGAGATGTTGTCCGCAGGCGGACGGTCATAATCTCGGAAGCGATCACTGTCGAAGTGTCCATATGTATCCTTTCGTTCGGTCACACCATCGTGAGGCTTTCGCAAGCCATCGAAAAACGGGGAACGACCATTCTCCAGACTGCGTTCCGCGTTAGCAATCAACTTTTCCCGTTTTAGCACAGAAAAGACCCATTATCGGGAAAACCACCTCTTGCCCATTGACTTTGCAGGCGTTCGCATGCCCACAGGATTCACTGCGAACTTAACTATGCCAGGTGTCGCGATGAGGAATCGTAGCCTGCCAGCTGACTTCGTCCGGCAAGCACCTTAGAATGTCGCCGGCTGCCTGACCGGCTTCGACATTTTTTTCCGCCAGGTTCTTCGTCCATGTCACTTCCATCATTCAGTGTGCGTAATTCTGTACTGGTGAACATGCTGATGCTGGTGCTGCTGGCAGCGGGTGTGATCTTTGCATTCACGCTGCGGCGTGAGATGTTTCCGGAATCCAGACCGGACAAGCTTCTGATCTCGGCAATCTACCCCGGCGTTCAGCCGGAAGACGTGGAAAAGACCGTCACCATCAAGATCGAAGAAGCAGTTCGCAGTCTGGAAGGGATCGAAAAGGTCGAAAGCCAGATCGGCGAAGGCGTATGCTTTGTCACGTTAACTGTCGAACAGACGGTGAGCAACATTGATGCGCTGATGCAGGAAGTCCGCAACGAGGTCGATGCCATTCAGGATCTTCCGGATGATGTCGAGGAAATCAGCCTGCGCAAGGTGGTGCCTCAGTTGCCCGTCATCGCCATGTCGATTTCCGGCGATGTCGAAGAACGAGCACTCAAAGAGGAAGCCAGGCGGCTTAAGGATGAGCTTCTCAAACTGCCCGGAGTGAGCAAAGTACAGCTGAACGGAATCCGTGTTGACGAGATCTACGTCGATGTGATTCCGGACAGGTTGCTTAAGTTTGATGTTACGTTTGAGGAAATCGCGAGTGCGGTTCGGACGTCCAATCTGGATATCAGTGGTGGAAGCCTGAAAGGAAATCGCAGCACGATTGCCGTTCGGACTTTGGGAGAAGAACAGCAGGCGGCGGCATTGGAAGACATCGTTGTTCGAGCAGAAGCCGACGGCAAGCGTATTCTGCTCAGTGATGTCGCTACGCTTTCTGATTCCTTCGTCGATTCAGATCTGAGGTCTGAATACAACGGCGAGCAGGCCGTCGACATTGTGGTTTTCGCCGGTGAAAACGAAGACGTCGTCAAGATTGCAAGAGTCATCAAGACCTGGTTCGCAGCGCGCAACGGTGATCCGTACACAGGCCCCTCCCAGAAATCCTCAAATGCACTTGCGTCACTGGGGCGAGCCAATCTGTACGAACTCGATCAGGACCAGAGGAACTATCCCTTTAGTGACCAGTTTCATTTTGAGCTCCACACTGATATTGCGAGGTATGTGGAAGGACGACTGGATCTGATGCTTCGAAACGGGCGAATGGGCCTGATTCTGGTTCTCATCTCATTGAATATTTTCCTCAACTGGCGAGTTGCCTGGTGGGCCGCGATGGGACTTGTGGTGTCATTCATGGGCACCTTTGCAGCCATGTGGATGCTGGGAGCGTCGATCAATCTGCTGTCGATGTTCGGTCTGATTATCGTACTGGGGATTATCGTCGATGATGCGATCGTTATCGGAGAGAACATCTATCGACACGTGGAGGAAGGAATGCCGCCAGTGCAGGCAGCCATCGTCGGAGCTGAAGAAGTCCTGTGGCCCGTTATCGTCGCAGTGGGAACAACCATTGGTGCATTTGCACCGCTGTTCTTCGTCAGCGGTCAGATCGGGGACTTCATGTCAGAGCTGCCACTGGTTGTCATCTCGGCCCTGTCAGTATCTCTCATTGAAGCACTTGTCATTCTGCCTGCTCATCTGAAGCATCTGCCGCATCAGAAGATCAGGGAGGAATCGGATTCGACTGTTCCTGCCGAGGATGGCTTCAAGAACCGATTCATGAAACGCTGGCTGCTGACGCCCTATGAATCAATCCTGCGCAGTTGCCTGAGATGGCGATATGTTACTGTTTCCTCTGCAGCGGGAGCGTGTATTCTGGTAGCAGGTCTTCTTGCGGGCGGCATCGTCAAATGGGCCTTCATCCAGGATCTCGACAGTGAAACACTGATTTGTGCCCTGGAGATGCCGATCGGTACATCAACGGAGCGCCTTCAGAACGAACTGGATGAATTGTCTGACTACGTCGTTCGTGATGGCAGCTTTCCTGAAGTCATCAACATCCAGACAACAGCCGGCCGGCAATTCGACATTAGTGGATCCGGAGCCGTCGGTTTTGAAGATCAAAGTCACCTGGGTCAGCTTGTCATCGAACTCTGTCCCGCTGACGAGCGAACTCGGTCGAGTTCAGAAATCCTGGGATTGCTGCGACAGTTCTGCGATGACAACCTGCGCGGAATGAATTCTGTCCGCTGGGAGGCCATGAACGGAGGGCCTGGAGGTCGTGACATTCAGGTAAGCCTGTCTGGTGTGAGCAACGACGCACTCCCTGCGGCGACTCACGAACTGAAACGACTCATCGGTAAGATTGAAGGCGTTTTTGATCTGGATGACAACCTCGATGTGGGCCGAAAGGAACTCCGGCTGAAGCTGAAGGATTCTGCAACTCCCACCGGCGTCACGGTGGGAACTCTGGGGCTGCACGTCCGAGGAGCGTTGTTTGGTCAGGAGGCGCGTCGCATCAGTCGAAATCGCGAAGACGTGCGAATCATGGTGCGGTACCCGGAAGAATATCGAGCCAGTACATGGAACGTCGAATCGATGTGGATTCCAGGACCAGGCCTGCCGGGCCAGCGCAGGTGGATTCCAATGGACGAAATCGCCAGCACTGATCTGGGAGTCGGATACTCTACCATCACACGTTATCAGCAGACCCGATCGGCGACGATCACGGCGTCAGTTGATGAAACGGTGGTGGCCAGCACCAGCATTGTGCAACAGGAAATTGAGCGACTGGTGCAGGAACAACTACTGCCTGTTCATCCAGGACTGGAAGTCGAGTTTCTGGGTGAAGCCGAAGAAATGCGAAAATCGTTCTCGTCACTGAAGATGGCCTTTCCGGTGGCGATGCTCATCATTTACGGCATGCTGGCCGGACTGTTCCGATCTTATACTCAGCCACTGGTCGTCATGTCAGCCATTCCTTTCGGCTTTCTGGGAGCTGTGATTGGTCACTGGCTGACAGGCGAGACGTTTACCATCATGAGTTCCATCGGACTGGTGGCACTCGCAGGGATTCTGGTCAACGACTCACTGGTTCTGGTCGACTTTATCAACAAGCGAATTGAAGCCGGTCTGTCACCGGTTGAAGCCAGTGTTGACGGAGCACGCAAACGGCTCCGCGCAATTCTGCTGACCACGCTCACCACTGCTTCAGGTTTGGTTCCTCTGATGTTCGAAAGCAGTTTTCAGGCAAAGATGCTCATCCCAATGGCTGTCACACTGACGTTTGGATTGATCTTTGCCACCGGTCTGACACTGGTCCTTGTTCCGTGTCTGAATCTGATTCGGGACGACATTCTGACCAACATTCTGCGTTGGCCTCCAACGAATGGCACGCCTGACGATTCGGCCTTCTCAGCCTCGCCGGAACAGAAACTCTCCGGCGTTGTTTGACAGGTCTCCGTCGAATTTATTGCTCTCGCCTTCAGTCGCCTCTCTGCCCTGCTGTTCGTTCTATGCCCAATCTCAATGGTCTTAACCCGCCGCAACGTGAAGCGGTCGATACTTTATCCGGACCACTGCTGGTGCTTGCAGGAGCCGGGACAGGGAAAACACGGGTCATTACCTATCGGATGGCCAACCTGATTGCTCACGGAGTGCGTGCCGACCGAATACTGTCTGTGACCTTCACGAACAAAGCTGCGAAGGAAATGAGGCACCGAACTGCGCAGCTCCTGAAGAACGGGTCGAAGATCAAACCCATGGTCACCACGTTTCATTCGTGGTGTGTCCGCGTGCTGCGGGAAGATATTCAGTCACTGGGTTATCCGAGCAAATTCACAATTTACGATCGCAGCGACCAGGAATCAGCCGCTCGCCGCGCACTCCGCGACATCCGTGTCGGCGAGAAATCAATGCGACCTGGTGATCTCATCAATCGCATCAGCCGCTGGAAGATGTCGGGAATCACCGAAGAAAGAGCCGGCGACTATGTCGAATCCGATTTTGATTCGCTGGCATCAATGGCGTACCGACGGTACCAGCAGCAACTGCGAGCGTCGGGAGCGGTGGACTTTGACGACCTGCTGCTGCTGACTGTGAAACTGTTTCGAACCGATGAAGATGTTCTGCGAAAGCATCAGTCAAAGTTCGATCACGTGCAGATTGATGAGTACCAGGATACGAACGGCGTCCAGTTTGACTTGATGGCTCATCTCGTTTCGGGTCACAATAACATCTGCGTCGTGGGGGATGACGACCAGTCGATTTATGGGTGGCGAGGTGCCGAAGTCGAACACATTCTGAACTTTGGAGGACACTTCCCCGGTACCAAAACCGTACGATTGGAAAGCAACTATCGGTGTACGGACCAGATTATCGATTTTGCCAATCGGCTTGTCCGCCACAATCGCAATCGTCACGACAAGAAGCTTGTAGCTCATAAGCACCAAGGGGCTCCTGTCAGGATGCTGGCGTTTGAAGAAGAGACTCAGGAAGCGGAGCACGTGGTCGGCGAGATTCAGTACCTGACGTCGGAACTGGGCGTTCGGCCACGAGACGTTGCCATCCTGTTTCGCACGAACGAACAGCCTCGATTGTTTGAAGCGGAAATGCGCCGTCTGAATGTGCCGTACCGTTTGTTTGGTGGACAATCATTCTTTGATCGCAAGGAAATTCGCGATGTCCTGAGCTACCTCAAAGTGCTGGCCAGCCCGACTGACGAGACGTCTCTCCTGCGGATCATCAACACACCCGCGCGCGGAATTGGGACTTCCACCACGGAAAAACTGGTGGCAATGGCGGTGGAACAGGGGTCCTCATTATGGAAGGTGATTCCGGACGCAGCTCAGGCTGGCAACGTTCCGGCCCGCGCGCTCGCCGCTGTCACGGCGTTTCGCCAGCTGCTGGGGCGTTACAGTGCAGAAATGAGAGACAACCCCGCCAACCTGGCTGACATTGCCCGCCGACTGCTGAAGGAAATCCGCTACGACGACGAAATCGATCGGCAGTATAAGGATGAAACTCAGCAGGAACAGCGACGTGCCGTTGTGGAAGATCTGGTCAACTCGATGGGGCAGTATGTGGAACATGAATCATCTCCAACGCTGGTTGGATTTCTGGAGACGACGGCGCTGATGGATCGAGACGAAGAGCCGACCGAAGACGCCGGCACAAACCAGGTGTCGCTGATGACTCTGCATTCTGCGAAGGGCCTGGAGTTCCCGCGTGTCTACCTGGTTGGGATGGAAGAAAACCTGCTGCCTCACAAACGCAGTGTGGAAAGTGGCCTCGAAAAGGACATTTCAGAAGAACGCCGCCTGGCCTACGTAGGCGTTACACGAGCGATGGACCACCTCACTCTGACGCGAGCCAAATCGCGAATGAAATGGGGCAAACGTCGGGAATCAGTTGCTTCCAGGTTTCTGTTTGAAATGCAGCCGGAACCGGGAGCCGATCTGGATGAAGAGTCCTTTGGAGACGACGAAGAACAGTCAGTTGACATGGGAGCACCGTTTTAACGTGATCCGCTAATTAACGTGAGACGCCAGGTCGATCCAAGACTCTGTCTGAGAACCCTGACTCACGAAGTCCTGCTTCAGAGTAGTCGCTCCGGCAGGGTCTCGATACGATAGTGCCACAAGGGAGACGCGTGTGAGAACTCTGATCGATTCGTGGCAATCCGTTTGCTCTGTGCCCCGCTCGAGAGGCCGAGTCTTCATTCGGTTGACCATTGTCAGTTTCGTATTGGTATGCTGCCCCGTCACAGCCGACATGTCATACGGAGACGATCCTCAGAATGACGCATTTCAGGTTGACATCCTGAAACTTAGAGTACAGTCGTCGAGTTCGCGTACGCTGAGTCGACTTTCCGGCCGGGTTGACTTGTACCTGCGGCTGACGAATCGAAGCGACGCCACGCAGCAAATGAAATCGTATCGCTTCCGGCTGCAGTACGACAAGAAAGTTTCTGAGACTCAGCGACGACGTGGTGAGCCGCTCCTGGATGCCTCGGCAACGATCGCCCCAGCGGAAGCACGCGAGGGGTGGATTTCGTTCAAAGTCTCGCATTCGTCATCGAATGAGATTCCACTGGTGCTGAAGTGTGCGATCGATTCGACGCAGGCGCAGGTGGATCTCAACAGGGAACTTCGTCGTCTGATCAACCTGCGCGTCAGACAGATTGGACATGAGCAGCGTTTGGCGCTCGTCGAAATTGACCGGACGATTGACTTGCCTACTGTCTGGATTCTGGATGCAAAGCTCAGGGAGCTGAAGACGCAGAGCATCGACCGTGTCGTTGTTTCCGCTAACGATCCAGACCAGACGCGTCTGTCGAGGGGTGTGACTCAGTGGCTTCAACTGGCCAGTCGCCGTATTGAAGTCCCTCAGCGGCGACTGAATACGGGGTATCCGCCTCCGGTTCAGTTTGCTGAGTTTCATCTATCTGGCTTTCAGTACGGAGGCCGGCAGCTCGGCAGGATCATGCACAAGTCGACCTCCCTTGCTGTGGCAGCTGCCGTGGAATCACTATACGAGCGACTTCCAACCGCTGAAGCGATGAAAGCTCTGAATTCGCCGGAGGAAGGGCTACGTCGAGCGGCTCTGGCAAGCTGCATCGATCGACTGCCGGAAGACGAACTTCGCAGGATCCTGGAAAAAACAACTTCGGGAACCGAAGAGTCTCGCCAGCTGATATTGGAAATGCTTGATCGTGTCAGCAGTCCGCTGGCTGTAGCGATGCTCTGCGATACAGTTTTGAACTCTTTCGGTTCCGCTCCGCTGGCCAGTGATTCCGTCCGACCGGATACGGTTGAGATTGCAGCTCGGACTCTCGTTCGCTGCATTGGCCCTTCAACGGATGACGCACTGGCGGCCGTTTGGCGGGCTTCTGCCGGTTCGTGGCTGCGCGACACGCTGGTTCATGAGATCATGGAAACGCGGGACCACCGTTGGTTGTGGATGGTTCAGGAGTTCGCCACCGAACAGCTTGAACGCTATTCTGTTGATCCAACGGAATCAGCCGACGAGGCCGACACACCGAAGATGGCCGTAAGCCCACAGTTGAAGAAGGCTCTGCAGTTTGTCCACAGCAACGATGGCACATTCGTCGCAGAAGCCCGGCGTTTTCTACTGTCAGTGACCGCTCCTCAGATACAGGACGTGTTGCTTGAAATCGTGGCGGAATCTCCCGAAGTCAGTGACGCGAACCTGGCTGCCAGGTGTATCTCCGAACGTCTCGAGAACGGCCAGCTCACAACCGAACTCATCAACGTCATCAGGCAGGCTCCTGATTCCCGGTGGACACAGCGGCTCATGGAACTGCACCAATCGGGTAAACGGGTGCCAGGGAAGACTCCCGCCCTGATGGCCGCCATTTATTGTGCCAATGCTGAGCAGCTGCAGTCGATCATTGAGCAATACGATGAACTCAAGCGCCTTCGTCCGCAGCTTCTGCAGCAGTTGATTGCTATGGGGCACCCACAGGCCGGACAGATTTTCAAACGCGCATTGGAAGGCACGTCCACCGAAGTGAACGTTGCCGTAAAGCAGGATCTGCTGACGGCAACTCCTGAAATGCTACAGCTGGTACTGGATCGGTATGAGGTGTACCGACTGGCGGCCATCGAACACGGGAAGCTGGCGACACCAGACAAGCATGTTGCCCGGCAGTTGCTGAGCCGGTTGGGAAGACTCGACCATCCGGAAGCGCGCCGCATGGTGAATCTGAGCCTGGTTTCTCCCGTGGAAGTCCTGCGAGAAGTGGCAGGCGAACAACAATACCAGCCACGTCAGGCGGCTCAGCTTCGGCGCAACGGAATTGATCCGTGGTCTTTGCGGAACGAAGGCAAGTACAGGGAAGCACTCGAACTGGTCAATCAGCTCATTGCACGAGATCCACTTGATCCTAATACGCTGCTGCTCCGCGCTTCACTCAACCTGCGAAGCAATGAAGTCGAAGCAGGGCTGAAAGACATTCAGGAAGCCAATCGCCTGAGTCCAGGAGATGTCTTCACCGAAAGTACGCTGGCACTCGCGCAGGTCCGGTTGGGGCAGATTGAAGTGGCAGTGAACGCGGCAGAAGCCACACTCGGACGTATTCCCGAATCCGTCGGTTCTTACTACTGGTGGACGCAGTACAACACGGCCTGCGTCTACGGTAGGGCATTGGAACGCCCGGAATTAACAGAACACCAGAAGTCGGCGTTCACCCGCCGAGCGATTGAACTCCTTCAGGACGCGTGCCAAACCGGCATCGACGACCATGCTCACATGGTGAAAGACCCCGACCTCGTGGTCTTTCATGACCATCCGGAATGGGACGACATCCTGCAGGACGTTAAGAAAAACGAACAGGCGAAGAAGAGATTCCGAAGAAACTGACACAGATTTCAAACTTTTTCGTGCGCATCTGGCAACAAGCGAGCGTCATCCATTGCAGTCGTTGTTTTCCGGAAGGCCCTCCACGTACGTCCAGTTATGAATCGGCTGCAGAATCTCCAGAACTTCGTTCAGCAGTTGTTCGTCAGTTGATTCGTTTGCCCATTCTGCCCATTGGCGGACTCGATCCGGATTCGCAGACCCCGCGACGCAGGTGGCGAAATCCGGACAGGCAATTGAATACTGCAAAGCGAGTCGCGCCAGGTCACTGCCGGCAGCCGCACAGTGATCTGCCGCCTGTTTGGCAACCTGTCGAACTTTCGGAGTCGCTTTGTGCCACACCGGCAGTTCCGCGTGGGTCAGCAGTCTGGCAGAAAACGGAGCCGCATTAATCAGGCCGACCTGTTTCTCTTTGCACAACGGTACCAGTTCCTGCGCCATATTATTCTGGAGTGTGTAGTGATTATAGGTGAGCAGCACGTCGATTTCGGTGTTACTCAGAATGTACCGAAACATCTTCATCGGGTAGCCACTGACACCAATGTATCGAACCTTGCCCTTGTCAACTTCGCGCCGGAGTGCCGGGATGGTTTCCTCCACGATCTGTGACATCTCGACAAACTCAATATCGTGACACAACACGATATCCAGATGGTCGACTCGCATTCGTTCCAGAGAAATATCGACGCTCTCAGCAACACGCTTTGCGCTGAAGTCAAAATGCTGCGGCGCGTACCGACCAAGTTTCGTACCAAGATAGTACGATTCCCGAGGAATATCAGGCAGCACCTGGCCCAGCAGGACCTCACTCATCCCACGACCGTAGTACGGCGACGTGTCGATAAAGTTCATGCCGCAGTCGAGAGCCACCCGAACGCTTCGCATAGCTTCATTCAGATCAACCTTCCGAAACTCAGCACCCAGTGAGGAAGCACCAAACGATAGCAACGCCAGTTGCATGTCAGTTGCACCCAGTTGTCGTTTTTCCATGACTGAATCTGCCTGCCGACCAATGATGTCTGCTGAATGACCGGTTGAACGAAGGCCTGGATTAGTGGCCTAAGAAGAATCGTTAATCCGGAAGTGTTCACAGGTGAATTGGGACAAACCGTTCCACTTCACCCGGTCCTGGTTGTTCCGGCGGGTCAATCCAGGGAATGGGAGTTTTTTCTTCTGTCAGTGTCTGTATCTGCATCCGGAAGATCTTCGTGATCTGCATCAGAACGTCACGTTCCGTGGAGCCTTTCACTTCGATGCCCGCAAGATTGGCCACACGTCCTGAAACCTGCTGGCCGGCCTCATCGTGTCGGAGAATAACCTGACAGTTGAAGACCGGAACAGGCGAACAGTCACTGCCGGAAATGAGTGGCAACGGATCATTTTCGGACATCAATCAACCTCGAATCAGATGGCGTGATCACTATCGCAGTACCATCGCCACAGCAATGACGAACCGTCTACAGGGTGTTATGTTGAGTTGTAGTCGCTCCCGACGCAACAGACCCTGGAAACCGGCACAACGACGAGCCGGAACGGCTTCGCGAAGATCAGAAGGCCGACGGCAGCTGTTTCAAAGAAGCAGTTCTTCGAGGGGGTGACGGTGCCCCCATCTTGTGAATGCATCGTAGCTGTTGGAACTCAGCCATCACAAAGCTTCCGTTCCGGGAAACTGAGCAAAAGCCGGATGACTACCACCTGAATCTCGTTTGAGGTCGTTAGTCTGGGGGCTCAACTGCGGTCAGGTTGACAGTCTGTATTTTCGTTCACATTCTTTCCTGACGCAGACTGCACGCCAGTGATGCTGTTGCTGAAGGCACGCACTATGCCTGTTGATAAGTCCGGAACCCGAATTCGCCAGATGTTCGGCGAGATCGCCGGACGATATGACTTCATGAATCACTTCCTGTCCGCAGGGACTGATATCTACTGGCGCGCTCGCACCGTTCGGATGGCACCTCCAACCGGCACAGCACCGATTCTGGATGTCTGCACTGGCACAGGAGATCTTGCATTGGCCTGGCGCAAGGCAGCCAGCGATGACATTGGCGTGTACGCCACGGATTTCACGCATCAAATGCTGAAGCTGGCTGACCGGAAAAAGGGGAGCCGTGACATCACGTTTCTGGAGGCAGATACTCTTGCTCTGCCGTTTGCCGACGATCTGTTTCAGACGGTGTCTGTGGCCTTTGGGCTCAGGAATGTCTCCAGCACGATTGGTGGCCTGGAAGAAATGACACGTGTCTGCAGACCAGGCGGACGTGTCGTGGTGCTTGAATTCACGATGCCTGACAATCAACTGTTAAGTCGCGCCTATCAGTGGTACTTCAGGAATGTACTGCCGTCATTGGGGCAGTTGCTTGTTCGCAACCGACAGGCCGCTTACGAGTACCTTCCGCAGTCGGTGTCAGAGTTCCCGGGAGGCGACGACCTGACTGCCATCATGGAAGAAGCTGGCCTTGAACGCACGTCCTGGGTCGCACTGACTGGTGGGATCGCAACCGTGTACATTGGCTACAAACCATCAAAACCGGAATGAAACTTCAGGCCCGTCTTCCTGAATTGAATCGTTTCTCTTTGACGTATCAGGAATTGACACAGGGTCTCTGCCCTCCGCATGCTCAATCCCGTATCAGGCATCTCGTGACCAGACGTCGATTTGATCGTCACTGATCTCGCATCAATCGCCTGCCACAAGTCCGGTCTCACGCCGGATCGGATCACCGATTCAGCCGGTCCTGAAGCAATGAGGGGAAAATCAATGTCTGTTCGATTCCGAATCTGCCTGGCCGTCTGGCTAGCCGTGGTTCTGTCCAGTGCCTTCTGCAGTTCATCCAAAGCCGAATCAGTTGACGCAACTGACGAGTGGGCCATTGAAATTGCGCCAGCCTACCGCGTTTCTCCTGCACCAACGGCGGTCGTCAGCACGTCCGCTCCCATCACCTTAACGACTGCTGATAATGTCGGCGAAGTCGCTCCAGCCACACCAGCCACTGCCTGCACCACGCCTGGTGAAGACTACCGTCGGATCTACGACTCGATCCCGTTCAATCGAGCGGAGTACAACGTGAATCCGTCGTACCGTCATGATTCGACGATGGAAATTCTGACGGGCAATCCACGGCACCAAACAATCGTCACTCACGAAACACGTCCGATTCGCGATCCATGGCCATCAGTCACTCCGTATCGATACAACAACCTGTATCGAGGCTTCCGATATTACCCTTACCGGCCGTACCGCGCGTACTGGTATGACGGATACCGAAACCAGCGGCGGACTCGACGCTGGGTCTATTGATGGCCTCCGCAACTCGACCAAACGAGTTGCCGCGAACGAAAATCATTGTCAGCGAACAGACATCGGAGTCTGCGTTGATCCAAACACAAACAAGACAGGCCCGCCGCATACCCCTCTGCGACGGGCCTGTTCGGTTCAAGATCGCACTCAGCAGACATGCGGCTTTGCTCAACCCGAAGGATCTAGTCGTCGTACTCGACTTCGATCTCATAGCCGTTTCGCTTCCATTCCACTTCGACTTCAACTTCACCACCCCGGCGACCATACCCATAATAGCCATAGGATGGATAGTAGCCGTAGTGGGCAACTGGTGCCGGCACAACGTAAGCTGGGCGATGCACCACAACCGGGGCAACTCGAACCGGTGGAACGTAGACCGGGGCCACATACGTCGGTGCAAAGATCGGTGCTGCGTAGACGTGATGGTACGAGTACGCAGGATATGAGTAGTGAGATCCGTACGAGTAGCTGTAATGATGGCCAGCGGATGCGGACGCCGACATGACAGTCGTCAGTATCACTGCTGCAAAGAGCTTCGAGAACATTGAGTCTCTCCTGAGGGACTTGATTGGGTGATCTGTGGGATACCAGTCGCCTCGTCCCTGAGGAAACCTGATTAAGCTGCCTAACCATTGCTTCCTGCGTAAGCTGCCCGATCATAACGCCGCCCAAAGTGATGTCCAGCGCCTGGTTGAGCGTGCGAGCGATTCTCGATGGTTGAAGTCGTGGGCATTCCGAATGTCCTGAGAGGCGGCTCAGTGGTCAAATCGCCCTCAGGATGGGCTGCTGACACCTGGCATGACTTGCCGAACCACGTCTGATGAGGCACGAGCTGCCGAATACCACGTATTTCCAGATGTTCGTGGAGTCCCCAAACCGCGCGAGTCACCTGAGTCCCGCAGCCGGAAAAACTGACCCTCATGACCATCCTTGGGATATTCCGACGATAACGATTGTCTGGCTCACAGCTAGTTGCATGTCGGATCGGTGTGCCTGGGTAGCCACGCCGTGTGAATTTAGGTGGTCTCGGGGGCCGAAGTTGTCTGTATGCGACTTTACCCCTTCGATCAATTACTCAATACAAGGTACCAGGCAATGAAAAGGCTCATGGTTGGAGCCGCTGCTGCAGTTGCTCTACTGCTTAACAGCGGGCTGGTGATGGCCGGGCTGTGCGGAGCTGGCAGTTTTGCAAGCTGCCCCAGCTCAGCCTGCGACGGCTGCGGAGACTTCGCAGCGGCAAAGTGTGGATGCGGTCCTCAATACCGCACGGTGACTGAAGTTGTGATGGAACAACAGCAGTACACCTGTATGAAGACTGTATACGACCAGTGCACGGAATGTGTGCCGGTTCAGTGTACTCGAAACGTCTACGAAACCTGCTACCGCGACGAGTGCTACACCGTCTGCAAGCCGGTTTACGAAACGAAGTACCGTTGCGTTCAGCAGCAGGTTTGCAAACCAGTCTATGAAACATGCTACCGAACAGTCACATGCAACGTTCGCAAGCCATGCTACAAGACATGCTATCGTGACGTCTGCTACAACGTCTGCAAGCCTTGCTACAAGACATGCTACCGAACGGTCTGCTACAACGTCTGCAAGCCTTGCTACAAGACATGCTACCGTGACGAATGCTACACGACATGGAAGACAGAAACTCAGACCTGTTACCGGGATGTTTGCTACACGGTTTGCAAGCCTGTCACTGAAACCAAGTGTGTTAATGTTTGTTGCGGTGAGTGGAAGACTGTTACTCGACACATTCCGGGGCCAGTTGTTAAGAAATGTGTCCCCGATCCATGCAATCCCGGTTGCTGCACGACAACCTGCATTCAGTGTCCGGGTCGCACCGTCTGCTGCCGCATCTGGTGTCCAAAGACCGTTCAGAAGCAGGTTCACTGCACACGCATGGTTCCTCAAGTCTGTCACAAAAAGGTTCCCTATACGGTTTGCCGTCGGGTTCCTCAAACCTGCACACGACGTGTTCCTTACACAACGTGCTCTTTCACAACGGAAACCCGCTCTAAGCAGGTTCCTTACACCACCTGCACGATGGTTCGGGAAACTCGTATCAAGCGAATTCCTTACACCACCTGCACCTGGACAAACCACTGCATCTGCAAGAAGGTTCCCTACACCAAGTGCCGTATGGTCACCTCATGCATCACAAAGAAGGTTCCATACACCTGCTGCCGAATGGTTAAGCAGACCTGCACTCGCAAAGTGCCATACACGGTTTGCCGACAGGTATGTGAAACACGTATGACGACTCGCACCAAATGCGTTCCTCGACAGGTACCAGTCACGATGACACGCTGTGTCCCGAGAGTGGTCTGCCGTAAGGTTCCCGTCTGCTGCGATCCATGCTGCAACTAACAGCATGACAATCCGAAACTGACTAACGAAGGAGCCCACAAGACGTGGGCTCCTTTTTTCGTGCGCCCATGAAACTCCAGGCATGGATGATGTCTTGACATTGCTGTTGGCACTTCGATTCTGCTACCAGAATATCGCCCATATTCCGCCAGCGACAAGGCCCCAAAATGCAAGGCTGACTGCCAATACAAGGCAACCCTCAACCTGCACGTCATCCTTTCGACCAAGCCATAGACAATCAGCAGACCGGGGAGTTGCAGGAGCACTGAGACTACAATCTCCAACAGAGCACGAACCACAAGCCCAATGATCTCCTGCATCGAACGTCCAATCCCACGTTCAGGTATGACACCGACGAGTCCTCGCGACAACGGGACTGTCCTTAAGCTGAATTAGCTTCAAGGACACGATAGACGTACGTCACTACGGCGATCACAAGCAGGATGCGCCCCCACCAGTGCATCTTGACAAAGAACAAGCTGTGATGACCGGTCTCAATAATCACGTCTTCTCCAGTATCCGGGTCGATCAGTCGCCGTTCGCCACTGACATTCAGTGCCAGACCAACGAAGAAACAAAAAAGCCCGGCGATTCCCAGGGCCAGAGCCATCGGCCAGGTCGTCTGCTGGTAGAATTGATCATCCTTAAACACGGATTCGGTCACGTATTCCATCATCAGCGCAGACAGAAACACGAAAACCGCAACGAGAAACCCATATCCAGTCCAGATAATCATGGAGAACCGACTTCCTGGCTGCTAACCAATCAAGGTACACCAGATCATTGTCATAGCCGTCGCACATTTCAATCTGTCATGATTCGTGCCTGCGAGTAGGACAGGAAATCTATGCCGGAATAGCTGCCGTTTGCTTCTTCGTCGTTGTTACGAAGAACGATCAACGCTGGATGTTCCCGATGAAGTCAACGGGCACTGTTGGGACTGCCGTCCTCAGCTATCAGAGTCCGGAGCCGATTTTGCAGCTTCCAGCAGGCAAAGTCTGGCTGTTCCGGTGGCGTGCCGACTAAAAGTTGATTCAATGCGAGGTTCGTGGAAGCACCTCATCACCGTCCATCTCTCAAAGGCTCCGGCGTGAAACATCCTTTTCAGGAACATCCGACCATCTTCGCCATCATCGTTGTGGTTTCGGTGGTTTTTGTTCTGGATAGCGCTGGAATGTTGCCGGGGCATGTTGAGTACGGCATCGTGCCACTTCGGGTGGCACAGGCCTGGGATTCGCTGCTTCAGCGAGACCTCAGTTCTGCAACACTCGGAACGCTGTTGACGACCATCACGGGACTGTTTCTGCATGGCGGACCAATGCATTTGCTGATGAACATGGTGTTCCTGTGGATGTTTGGCAGCCTGGTGTCGCAGTATCTCGGCAAGTGGTGGGCGCTGGCGGCATTCTTTCTGTGTGGAATCGGCGGATCTGTTCTTCACATTGTACTGAATCGTGGATCCGAGATTCCCTGCATCGGAGCATCGGGTGCAGTTTCCGGGTACGAAGGAGTCTATCTGGGAATGGCACTGCGATGGAGACTGGACTGGCCGGATGTCTGGCCGCTGGCACGTCCGATTCCTCCCAGCCAGTTGGGGCTGTTTGCTGTGATGGGTGTCGGATTTGATCTGTTCGGGTTGGCGCAGGAAGGTCAGGGGATCGCCTTTGGTGCTCACATCGGAGGCTTCACCACCGGACTTGCATTTGCCTGCATCATCACTCAGATCTATCCGTCTCTCGAACGCTGGGAAACTTCCGGTTGGCAAGCGTAACTGACAGCGTCGCGCGGAATTCGCGAATACCGGTTGGGATCGAATCAACTCAGTGCGTGAACAGGAATTCCCGACTGCTGAGCATGCTCCAGAGGATATCTTCCAGCAACGACCGGCGCTCTTCGGCGGAAGCGTTCGATAATTCCGTTTCCAGAGCGGCCTGTTCGTTCTCTGCCGGGTAGCGACACAGAGTCGTCAGGAACATTTCTTCAATGAGTGCCCGGTCTTCGTCCTGAAACTGTTCCTGCCACTGAGTGATGCGGTTGCCATCGGCGCTCAGTTTGTCGTTGATGGTCTTGCCGTTCGAGATATGCAGTACCTGGACCATGCTGGGATCGTTGCTGCGTTCACACTCACAAGTGATTCGTCGCTGATTGCGTCCGAAGGTCTTCAGGAAGTAAGAGTTTACCGCTGAATCATACAACTGAATTGCCCTGGTCCCTTCCTCGTAGTACTTCGTTTCCTGCACGTCCCCCCCGGCAAAACCAATCTGGTTGAAGGTCGTGGCTACATCCGTCACCTGACTGGCGGCGTCGAGCATCACTTCTGCCATCAGCCTGCGGGGAAAGAATCGAGAGTAGTGGCGAGTGTCTTCTTTGTTCGATTCGAGCGTCTGACTGCTTCGCTGGTAGGTTTCTGATTGCAGGATCAGCCTCATGAGTGACTTGAGATTGTAATCCTGTTCCACAAGGTAGCTGGCGAGTGCCGTCAGCAGTTCTTCGTTGCTGGCTGGGTTGGACGCTCGCATGTCGTCGACCTGTTCGACCAGCCCGACTCCCATGAAGTTCCGCCAGACACGATTGACGATCGAGCGAGCGAACAGGGTGTTTTCATCTGATACTAACCAGTCCGCCAGGTGTTCTCGTCGATCGCGGGGATCGTCAAACGCCAGAGGAGTCCCATCCAGAGGAGTCGGTGGCTGAGGTCTTCCGGTGCGTGGTTGGGTGAGTTCACCATCTGCGACAGTGATGAGCGTTCTCTTGCCGTCGCCGTTGCGTCCGTCTCCTCCCCATCCTTTTGCTCGGACTCGTGCGAACAGATTTGCGAATGCGTAGTACTGGTCGTTCGTCCATTTTTCGAGTGGGTGGTTGTGGCACCGAGCACACCCAATCGACAGCCCCAGAAATGCCTGGCTCACGTTTTCCGCCATGTCTTCCGGCTTCTGATGCAATGCATAAAAGTTGGTTGCTCCATTCGCGAGGCTGGATCCTTTGGCGGTCACCAGTTCGCGCACCATCACATCCCATGGCGTGTTGTTTTCAACGTGTGTTCGAACCCATTGATAGTAGGCTTTCACTGGTTGCTGTCGGAGCAGATTGCCGTTAATCATCAGGATATCGGACCATTGATACGCCCAGAAGTCGACGAATTCAGCACGTGCGAGCAGCGATTCAATCAACTCATCGCGCTTCGTCGGACTGTCATTCGCCAGAAAATCTCGGACTTCCGTCGACGTCGGCAGAACACCAATGGTGTCGAGGAACGCTCTCCGAAGAAACTTGGCATCGGTCGACCGAGGCGAAGGTTCCAGGTTGAGTCGTTCCAGCTGCCGGAGCACCAGGCCATCGACGAAGCTGCGTTGTTCAGCGTTTGCAAAGATTGATGGATCGATTGTCTGATCGAAAGGGACGGTTACCCGCGCGATCACGATCTGGCTTCCGAACGCTGCGGTGATGGCTCCTTCGCCCGACCCAACGACGGTGGCGACTCCGTCTTCGTTGACTCGCACGACTGCCTCATTGGACGATGTGAATCGAGCCCAATGTGTGATGTCTTCCAACCGGCCGTCTGAATAGCTGGCCTGCACGATTATCGGCTGAGTCTGCGCATCGGTCAGGATAACGTGAGACGGAAACACCTGCAGAGATTCCACGACGGCATCATTCTGCTTTGGACCGGGCGCGCCGTTAGCAATCCATTCGGCAAGAATTTGATAGTTGAACGAACCCGTTTCCAGGCGTTTCCCGCCTTTGTGAGCAACAGCAGTGGTCGGCTTGGTCAGGATGAGGCTCATTCCTGGGTTCGTCAGGTCGATGCGGCGTCCGAGATGTTGCTGAGTGATGTTGAAACAATCCTGATCTGGATCATAGCCTCGCAGTGACAAACGAAAGCCGCCCTTTCCGGCAAGTGCCCCGTGACACGCTCCGCTGTTGCAGCCCAGCCGCCCCAACACTGGCTCGATGTGATTACTGAACGTCCAAACCTGAGCTGTGTCCGTGTTCTTGACATCGACCTGAACGGTCCCCACCGTCTGGCCGTTCACAGTTGCCCGAATGGACGTCTGGCCATTGCTCACCGGAAAGACAGCCTCCCCCTCGACGGACACAATCTGTGGATCAGATGATTGCAGCATAACGTTCGCTGCCGGCCCACGAGCGATGCCATTATCGATTCTTTCCACCAGAATACGCTGTCGTGCCCCTTTGCCATTCAGAGTGATTTCAGACGGCAGCAAGGTGAAACCCTGGCCACGCACAGCTGCAGGATGCAGCAGCACGAACAGAACGACAACACAGATCGAACGCATCTTGATGAGTCCCGGATGAGCAGGAGGAAACAACCCCAGACAGTCTATCATTCAGTTCAGACGGTTTCGACCAGGAACCGAAACCCAAACATCACGATGCAGCTGTTTAGAAGAATCGCCGTCTCGTAAACCTCTCCGCGTTGTCTCCGTTCAGATTCTCGGTAACGTGCAGGTTGCTCGTTCACACCGATTCGCCCCGCAATGATTTCTGAACTCAATATTGCTGACCGTCTGACAACGTCCGCACGCCTGGTACCTCACCAGCGAGCGGTGGTCTGCCCTCATGGCGGTGACCGCGAAGGCCGGGTGAGTTACACACATTTGACGTTTTCGCAGCTGGACGAGGAAGTCACTCGGATTGCACGAGGCCTCATCGAACTGGGAGTCGAGCCGGGGACCAGACTCGTCCTGATGGTTCCGCCGTCTCTGGAATTCATCGCCCTGACGTTCGGTATTTTTCGCAGTGGAGCAATCTGTACTCTGATTGACCCAGGCATGGGGCGTTCCCGTATCTTTGACTGTCTGGATGAAATCGATCCCGCCGGATTCTGTGGAATCACGCCGGTGCATGTGATTCGTCGTCTGATGTTTCGGCGATTTGGCAACGCGAAGATCAACATCGGCGTCGGAAAGGGCGGCGGGATGTTGGGCTGTGTTTCGTATCAGGAACTCGTCGAACGAGGAACGAGATCCAACGCGTCAATTCCAAAGACACACTCGACGGATTCCGCAGCGATCATCTTCACGAGTGGAAGTACCGGGCCGCCGAAGGGCGTTCATTACGAACATGGAATGTTCGATGCGCAGGTGGATCTCATTCGAGATCGGTTTGATATCAAACCCGGAGAAGTCGACTTGCCTGGGTTTCCGTTGTTCGCATTGTTCAATCTGGCGATGCAGGTGACGACGGTCGTTCCTGACATGAATCCCACTCGACCCGCCGATGTGGATCCGGAAAAGATCCTGACAGCGATTCGGGATCATGGAGTCACTCAGGCATTTGGTTCGCCCGCGATGTGGAATCGGATTGGTCGATACTGTGACGAACGCAACGTGAAGCTGCCGACGCTGAAACGCATTCTGTCGGCCGGCGCGCCAGTTCCGAACCATGTCCTTAAACGTATGACAGCCGCTTTGCCCGAATCGTCAGATCTATTCACTCCTTACGGAGCGACCGAATGTCTTCCTGTGGCTGCGATTGGAGGACGGGAGGTGCTGGCGTCGACCGCTGACCAGACAGCCGCTGGTGCCGGTACCTGTGTGGGCCGCGTCTTTGACGAGATGTCTGTTCAGATCATCGGTGTGACGTTTGATCCAATCGCATCGATTTCGGAAGCCCGGCAGTTGGCCAACGGAGAGATTGGAGAAATCATCGTTCGCGGGCCGGTGGCGACACGCGAGTACTATCGACGGTCCGATGCAACGGAACTCGCCAAGATCCCTGACGGTGATGAATTCTGGCACCGGATGGGAGACGTCGGGTACTTCGACGACTCGGGCCGCCTGTGGTTTTGTGGGCGAAAGGCACACATCGTCTTTACGCAGCAGGGGCCTCTGTACTCGGTCCGCTGTGAGGCGATCTTCAACCAACATGACAAGGTCTATCGGACGGCACTGGTGGGGATCGGCGAGCGAGGCAGGCAGACACCTGTGATTGTCGTCGAAGCCGAAGCTGGCCACCTGCCGGCGAATGACGCGGATCGGAAGAATATGGAGTCGGAACTACGAACGCTCGGCGCCGCAAACCCACTCACAGTTGATATTCACAAGATACTGTTCCGCGAAACGCTGCCGGTCGACACTCGTCACAACGTGAAGATCAACCGGGAAGCCCTGGCAGACTGGGCGAGTGAACGGCTGTGAAGGTGATGCCGTGTGAATGTCGTGCTGAATGATTTGGCACGCTCACGGTTTCGGGAAATGTGGCCCAGTGGCAGAATCCCGCCAGGAATTAGTGAACAGAAACGAAACGAGTGCGGTTCGAGGAATCCTGCGGGGTGTCTTCCTGATAGACTCTGCATCCGTTCACCATTGATCTTACATTGTCGAGTGTCGGTTTCATGCGTTCGTTTCTTAAGTTCCTGTTGATCGTCGGGCTGATTGGTGCGGCTGGATACGGAGCGTACAGCAAGGGCATCGAATACCTTAAGAAACGAAACCGCCCCGAGTTCAAGACAGCTGAAGTCGTTGAAGGTGATGTTCAGGTCACGGTGCAGGCTTCCGGAAAGATCAAGCCCATCCTGTCGATGGAAGTAGGCAGTTTTGTTTCCGGACCGATCGTTGAACTGCTGGTCGACTTCAACGACGAAGTGGAAAAGGATCAGGTTCTCGCGCGCATCGACCCGCGGATCTACAAAGCCAACCTGCTGCGGGACAAGGCCACGCTGGCAACTCGTGAAGCTGACGTCGTTCGTGTGCAGGCTGAATTGAGTCGCGCGATTAACGATGAGAAACGAGCCGTCGCACTTCGGAAGGAAAATCCAAAGTACATTTCACAGGCAGAACTGGATCAGCGGCAGTTCAGTCGGGAAGCACTGGAAGCCTCGCTGGAAGTCGCAAAGGCGTCGGTCAAAGCGGCTGAGGCCAGCGTCGAGAACTCGACGCTGAATCTGGACTACACGTTCATCCGTGCTCCTGATGCGGGGATCGTCATCGATCGGAAAATTGATCCCGGACAGACTCTGGCAGCTCAGTTTCAGGCTCCGGAACTGTTTGTGATTGCTCCCGACATTCGCGAGAAGATTCACATCTACGCTTCGGTCAGCGAAGCAGACATGGGGATGATCCAGAAGGCGAAGGAAGCTCAGAAACCGGTTCACTTCAAACTCGATGCGTATCGTGGTGAAGTTTTCAAGACGGGTGTCATCGAGCAGATTCGCCTGAGCGCTCAGGAAGAACAAAACGTCGTGTCCTATCCCGTGATTGTGTCAGCTCCAAATCCGGACCTGCGATTGTTGCCGGGGATGACGCCCAGTCTGACATTCCACGTCTCTGAAAGGACCGACGTCGTCAAAGTGCCGAAAGCTGCGCTGTCGTTCTACCCAGAGAAGAAGGAATACGTTCATCCCGACGACCACGACAAACTGAGTCTGACAGGACGAGGAACACGGAAGAAGGACAAAGACGACGATGATCCGGTAGATGAAGACCAGGAAGGCACCAGGCGACATGTCTGGATCAAAGATGGCGAAATGCTGCGGGCCGTCGAACTGTGGACCGGCGTTTCGGACATGCAGTATTCCGAGATGTTGAAAGGTGACCTCAAACCCGGTGACGAAGTCGTAACAGAAGTCGTCAAGAAGACGTTCGGGGGTTGATCCTGTGCTATGTGCGTATCTTGTTGTCCAACAGTACTCCCGGAGTGGTTGATGACGAACGGGGACTTTGGCCCCGTTTGAAAACAGCAAATCTGTCAAGACACAATGTTCTGCCGATCGCAGCAGGCGTACGTCATTACGATTATTCTTGTAGTATGTCAGTTCACGAAGAACGCTCGGCCAGATCTGCGGTACGTCGTCAGAAGGTGAGATTCTATGAAGTCGCAAATCGATCAACTGCTCGTTGCCTCGCTGAGTCCGTAAGCAACCTATTGCCGCGTCAGGATTTGATTTTGGGGTAGAGTGATTTGAGTTTGACGCGGGCCTGCTGCACGTTGAATTGCCAATCGACTCCTCGCTGATGTTTGTTGGAATC